>ENA-UOWE01000172-UOWE01000172.1-activated-sludge-metagenome-genome-assembly--contig:-NODE-172-length-96951-cov-34.232796_pt1 | contig 96951 bp, 89 predicted proteins | sample MGYA00249841_ERZ761562 | MGnify/ENA primary metagenome ERZ761562 (study PRJEB28883, sample SAMN05720200) | activated sludge metagenome | isolation source: Anaerobic digester | place: Japan... | reverse complement strand
GCCATTTCGACCAGCCTGCCTACCGCCTCTCACTGCAGACGCCTGAATAGTTACTCCCCAATTACCATTTACCAAACCGCCCAATGCCCCAACTGACGTAGGCAACAGCGGCGGCGACGACGAACAAGATAGAGCCAACGATCACGGCATAATCCGCCGCGCGCAGCCGCGTCTCGTGCAGGTACGTGCGCTCCGGGCTGCCGGTGAACGCCTTGGACTGCAAGACGATGTCGAGCATCTGTGACTTGACCAGCGCGCCCAGGATGAGCGGGACGGCGATTTTGGCGTAGACGCGCAGGCGCTTGAGCGGCCCCATCGTCTCAAAGGCCAATCCCCGCAACCGCTGCGCCTCGATGATCGTCTGAATCTCCTCGAACAACAATGGGAAAAAGCGCAACGTCGAAGAGAAGATATAGGCTATTTTATACGGAATATGCGCTTTGACCATGCCGATCACCATCGCGTTGACGTCGGTGGTGAAGATGCCCAGGGGCAGCACCAGGATCATCGTCAGCGTTTTGCAGATGACGTTGAGCGCGTACAACACGCCCTCCCAGGTCATCATCCCGCCGCCAATGAGTGCCCACGAGGCGGGGAACGTGAAGATGGGCGTCAACGCCTCGCGGTGCAGCCGCGCGCGGACCAAATCCGTCCCCAAAAAGCCCTGCATCAAAATCATAAACGCGGCGAAGGGCAGCAACAGCATGATCACCGTGCGGAGGTAGCTGAACTTGACGCCCGCCGCCAGACACGCCAGCGCCACCACCAACGCCAACAGCCCACCCAACACCGGACTCTCCCACACGAACGCGACCAGCGTGATGGCGGCCATCAGCGCCAGCTTGGAGCGGAAATCCAGCCGCGTGAAAAACGAATCGCGGTCAACCGTGTGCAATGTCAGTGTAGTCATCAGTCTTGTCGTCGAATAGTCTAATCCGTTTCATCCGTTCAATCCGTTGACCGTGAAACAGGCGGCGACTTCTTCGGGGGTGAGGAGCGGGAAGTCGGCGTGGTATTCTTCCGCCAGGGCGCGGGCGAGCAGGACGGCCTGCGGCGGGGTGATGTGGGTGGACGCAAGCACATCCACGGCGTGGTACGCCTCGCGGATCGGCGCATCGAGCAGCAGCGCGCCCTTGCCCAGCACGACGACGCGCTCGGCGTAGTCCGGCATCAGGTAAAGATGATGCGTGATGACAATGACGGTTTTGCCTGCCGCGTGCAACTGCTTGCTGATGTCGAGGATAGCGCGCGCACCACGATAATCCTGCCCGGTCGTCGGCTCGTCGAAGATGACGACGTCGGGCCGCATCGCCAAAATCGCGGCGATGACCACGCGCGCCCGGTCGCCTTTGGGCAGCGCCAGGGGATGTGCCGCGCGCCGTTCCCACAGCCCGAGCGCTGTCAAACTCTCCTCCACGCGCGTCTTGATCTCCGCTTCATCGTATTCGAGGTTCTTCAGCGCGAAGGACACTTCCGCCTCGACCGTGGCGTTGAAAATCTGGTTGTCGGGGTTCTGCGCCACGTAGCCGATGCGCTTCGCCAGCGCGCTCGTCGTCAGATCGCGGGTGTCGGCACCATCCACGTAAACTGCGCCGGACGTGGGCAGCAGCAACCGCAGAAAGTGCTTCACCAGCGTGCTCTTGCCCGCCCCGTTCTGCCCGACGATGAGCAGGTACTCGCCCGCACGCACGTCGAGCGACACGTCGCGCAACGCCACCGTCCCGTCGCCGTAGATGTGGGTAAGATTGCGGGTCGAAAGTAGCGCGGGCGTCCCGCCCGCGTGAGTTGGAGAAGCGCGCTTCACATCCGCGTGCGGTACGCACGCGCTACTGACTGGGACGCACGCGCTACGAATAGCCTTCAACGCCGCAATCCCTTCCGCCAGCCGGACGGGAATCGCGGGAACAATGACGCCGGCCTGTCGCATTCGTGCAAAGGTCTGAGCAACCTGCGGCGGACGGATGTGGCAGCGTTCCAGGTACTCGACCTGCGCGTACAGGTCATCAGGTGTGCCCACCGCGGCAAGCGCGCCATCCACCAGCAATGCCAGGCGGTCAGCGTACTCGGCCAATTCCTCGGCGGCGTGGCTCGCCATCACCACGGTGATGCCCAATGTCTTGTTCAGCTCGCGCACCGTGGCGAAAACCTCCTGCGCGCCCATCGGATCGAGCTGCGAAGTCGGTTCGTCGAGCACAAGGAGATCGGGCTGCACGGCTAACGCGGCGGCGATCGCCAAACGCTGCTTCTGCCCGCCGGAGAGTTCGCGGGGGTGTTTTTTGGCGGTCCCTTCGAGACGGGTGGCTTCCAGTACGCGAGGGATGCGGGCCAGCATTTCCTCGCGGGGGATGCTGAGGTTCTCCAGCGCGAAGGCGATCTCATTTTCGACCGACGTGGCGGTAATCTGCGTCTCTGGGTCCTCGAAGACTGCGCCGACGTGTCGCGCCAGACGGCTGACCGGATGTTCCAACGTGTCCAGCCCAGCAACGGCGATGCGACCGAAAAAGCGCCCGCCATAAAACTGCGGCACGATCCCGCTGAGGCTCAGGCAGAACGTCGTCTTCCCCGCGCCGGTCGGGCCGATCAGCCCCAGGAATTCGCCTGTGCCGATGGCGAGCGTGACATTATGCAGCGCCGGGTTTTCGGCGCGGGGGTAGATGTAGGAGACGTTGTCGAGGGTGACGAGGGGAAGGTTTAGAACAGCTTCCACCGCTTGAATTCCGCCAGTTCTTTCTCGATACTCTTACGGAGTTGTTTTGGATTCTCAATGGCGGAATCCTTTTTGACCAGTTCGAGCGCCTTCTCCAAATACGCCCGGGCTTCGGCCTTGCGTCCGATCTTTTTGCAAAGTACGCCCAGATTGTAGTGCACGGCCGTGTTGCCAGGGCGCAGCGCCTGGGCCTTTTCCATGGCCTTGATCGCTTCCTCGTGTCGCCCGATGATCGTCAGCGCGGCGGCCAGGTAGAAATAGGCGCTGAACACCTCAGGGTCAAGCGCAATGGCCTGATTATAGCAATCGATCGCCGCCGCATAACGCTCCTGCTGATAGGCGTTCATGGCCTTTTCGAGCAGGTTGTTGACATCAGTATCCGGTGGAGCGTAATTGGGATTATGGGAGCCGCAATACGAACAGGTCTCATCCCGGCTCGACACCATAGCACCGCAACTGGAACACTTTGCCGTCATTCAATTCCTCCTGAGAATAGTTTCAAGTTGAAGGTTGAAGGTTCAAAGTTTGGAAAATGTAAGCGAAGCGACAAAATCTGCGCGCATCTGCGAAAATCAGCGTCCCGCACAATCAGAGGGACACCAGCTTGGAGAACCACAACGTCGTGGACTGCACGCGGAAACCAACTGCCAGGGCTGTCTGCTGCATCGCCACGTTGTCGTCGCTCGTGCCGAGGCAGGCCGTGTCTATGCCTCGCTGCTGCAATGCATACAATCCCGTGAGCAGCAACGCCCGCGCCAGCCCGAGACGCCGGAAATCGGGGTGCGTCGCTACCGGATCGGTGTAGCCTTCGTTCCGCCCAGTGCGCGCGTTTTCTTCCTGGCTGATCGAAACCATGCAGTAAGCGGCGAGCCGACCATCGGGTGCGACGGCCACCAAATCCAATTCTGCGTCGTATTCCGGCGTGCGCATCATCGCCAGCCGCTCTTCGACGGTCATATTTTCAGTGCCGAAGGCCGCGCGGTGGAGCGCGACCAACGCTTCGACTTCGTGCTCGCCGGTCACGTGGCGAATGCTGAAGCCTGCCGGGAGTTGTGGTGCGGGAATCGGCGCGTGGAGCGAGCAAACCAGGTGCAGCGAGCGCAGCGCCTGCCGGATGAAGCCGTGCCGTTCCAGCAACGCAATACAGTTCGTGTTATCCTCACCGCAACTGGCGTCCAGCGTCAAAGCTTCGCCTTCCGCTTCTATGGCGCGGCGGATGCACTGCACGCCCCAGGCGACGATCTCCGACTCGATGCCGGGATCGTCGAACTCGAAACACAGGTTATTGTAATGATCCACGAAAGCGAATCCAACCAGCCGTGCATCGGCGTCGAACCACAGCCGCGTGTTGTTCTGCACGGCGGGTAAGGCGAGCAATTCACGCAGGTCAACCTCGCTGGGAGAATTTCCACAGCGCTCGGCAGGCTTGGTGATGCCCAACAAAGCGAGCATGGAGTGCAGATCTGCGGGGCCGGAATATGGGCGGCTTGTGGAAGTTGTCATTCAAAACTTCTCTTGCACTAAGCCGGAGTTAATACAAGTGTATCGCTTGGGCGCGCCAAAACTTTGACTTCACGCATAATCTGCTGGCCGATTTGACGTTCTGCGACTTCGAGGTCATAGCGTGCTTGTAGGCGCGTCCACACCACAGCGCTGGTGCCAAAATAGCGTGCCAGACGCAGCGCCGTGTCTGGCGTGATCGCGCGTTGCCCGCGTACAATTTGACTGATGCGCAAAGTCGGCACGCCGATATCTTTCGCCAGTCGATATTGACTCAGTCCCAAGGGCTGCATAAAGTCTTCCCACAAAACCTCACCCGGATGAATGGGAGGGAGCCGTTCTTCTGTCTCCATAGTCACCTCTGTACTAATGATAGTCCACAATTTCCACGGAATGTGCCTGGCCCACCGTCCAGACGAAACAAATACGCCATTGCGCGTTAATCCGAATGCTATATTGTCCTTCACGCGTCCCGTGCAATGCTTCCAGACGATTGCCCGGTGACGCTAACAAGTCGCGTAAATCTTCGGCATCGTCTAAATAAAGGAGTTTGCGGCGAGCAGTTTTTTGTATGTCGGGCGGCAGTTTACGCGAGACAATGCCTCGGAAGATTTTTTCAGTTTCAGGATCGGCGAACGAAACGATCATAATGTTATGGTATCACGGAACGATATTATTGTCAAGCGATACTACAAGTGGATGTTGTTTTGCACGGCGGTCAGGGCAAGCAATTCGCGCAGATCAACCTCGTCGGGGGAGTTTCCACGGCACTCGGCGGGTTTGACAGCGACCAACAGATCGAGCATGGAGCGCAGGTCCGCGGGGCCGGAATATGAGCGACTTGTGAGAGTTTTCATTCAAGACGCCGCTTTTCAGTGCGCACCTCAATAATCCGCTGCCCACAGCGTTCGCAAAACTCCGCTACCGGACCCACGATATGCCCGTTTGGACAACGACGCGGCTGCCCATGTGACTGAGCTGCAGAATATAGCACCGCAAAGGCCAAGAGATAGAACAGCATCCAATGCCCCGAGAAACCACGCACCACAGCGGGAGGCATTGCTCCCTCAGACGAAGCCTCCGGGGCTGCCAATGCAAACAAGAGAAAGTTCACAAGTGCGTAACCAAAGAATCCGTACACCATGTACTTCATCCAGGGAGGACAATTACGCAATGCAGCTTTCCAGCGATCCTTCGGTTGCACTCCTGCGGTCGTGATTTGAGACACCAACATCGCTGGCGTCCAGACGACAAAGATACCAATGTGAAGTAGCCATGTCGAATCGCCAAGTGGTCCGTTTAGGCCGAGCAGCGCGGCTCCATGTGAGATGAGGCTCAATATGAATCCAGTCCCCGCCAGACCTGCGAACACAAATAGAACTGGATACAATACATCAGGTACCACTGAATTCTTCCTGAGCGACCGCATATCAATATGCCGCTTCCCCCGGCTTGACCAACCCAATCGCCCGCAGCCCCGAAATAACCCCCACGCCGATCACCGTCCCGATGATGCAGCGGGCGATGTGCTCGAAGGGGGCGGCTTCGACGAAGGTCAGTGTGTGCGTGGAAGGTCAAGCCTCGCTTGCTAACCAAAAGCAGCCACAGGCACGGGACGTTCGTGGGCAAAACTCTGCCGGTGCAATTTGATGCGTTCGATCTCGTGGAGAGTTTCCGCGGTTAGATAGCTTTCGCCGCAGTGCGGGCAAGTGACCACCGGAACATTCTCAATGACCAGCAGGTTTTTACCTTTGCCGTAACTACGGGTTACATACCGCACCCGCGCTCCTTCAGTCCCACAGATGTCGCATACCATCGTTATACTTCCTTTTTTCATACCAGATACACCGTAATCATCACCAATTTGCCAGTAGTGCTCAACTTAGCAACGACGACCACTTGCGCGCCTATCAGAGTTTGTCCTTCAACCAGATATTTCCATTCTTCGGTATCGCGGTCTTTCTGCCTCTCGATGATCTTGCCGGTAAGGATGCCGCGTTCAACATCAAAAATGGATAACCCGTCATTATCCATTTCCTCTTCAGCATGCAAGGTCATCACATACTGGCGAGTACGGACACACTCCTGCATCCGCTTCAAAACGTCATCGTGCATAATGTTCTCCAGGATGCGTGAGGATGAGTCAATTCCATTATACCCATACAAGCGTCTCGGGACAATGGCTGCCTGCTAACACTTAGTACACCGCCTCCGCCGGCTTGACCAACCCAATCGCCCGCAACCCCGAAACAACGCCCACGCCGATCACCGTCCCGATGATGCAGCGCGCGATGTGCTCGAAGGGTGCCGCTCCGGCAAAGACCAACCAATAGGGATTCGGCCAGTTGACCTGCCAGTAGACGAGCCAGCCGGTGCTCAGGTGCACCAATCCGGCGATCATCCAGGTGCCGCCGAACAGACCCACGGCGACGCGCCGCAGGTTAGCGTCCGCCAGCAGACGGGCGAAGAAGGTGCGGGTGGGCAACGCGAAGAGCAGCAGCGCTGACCAGTTGATGAACGATCCAAACAGGACGTGCCACCCCACCGCCCGGTTAACGAACACCGCGCGCCCGGCATACAGCCCGTAGAAGATGACGAACACGGCGGTCAGCGGGAGCCACCAGCGGCGGCGACGGCCCTCGCCACGCATCGAGCCGGCCGCCAAACCGCCCATCGTCGCGCCGAGGAGCGACGCCAGCAGCGAACTGGTGTTTTGCGGGTTGATCAGCAAGCCGACCAGCGCGCCGATGCCGTCGGCGAGCGCGCCGGCCAGGGGGCCAAGCAGCCACCCCATCAACGGGTAGACGCCCTGGCTCATGGGGAAATTCCGCCCCGTCCCCACCACAAAGGTGATCGGGATCGGAATCACCGTCAGCACGGCGACGACCGCCGCCAGCGTCACGATGTAGGCGATAGGCGCGCCGTCAATCGCAGCGCCGCTCGTAGACACAACCTTACGCTCCTCGCCAGATGGTGTTAGCATATTATCCCCCCTCAAAAACAGGTCGCAAATTCACACGAATTTTCACGAATGGGAATCAACTTTGTGGCGCAAGTTATCAACGCGCGTTACAAGGATGCCCATCATTCTAACCGGAGAAGCGCGTTTTGCAAGAGGTTTTCGGGGATCAAATGCTCTCATTCACCCACTCGCCCTGTTCCGTGCGATAGGCGATGCGCGCCGTGTGCGCCGTCAAATCCACGTACAGGATGCAGGCGGCGTCGCCGTGTTCCCAAATCAGCTTCAGCTCTTGCTCCGCCGTATCCGGCACGGTGAACGCGCCCGCAAAGGCGGGATAGGTGTTGCGGAAGCGGATCAGCCGGAAGAGACGCTGCACGACCGGGCGCTGAATGGCGGCCTCAATTTCGTCCGCCGTGTAGTTGTGGCGGTTGATGGCGCGCCGTTCGCCCGTTTCCGCGACCGCCGCCGTGTCATTTTCGCCCGCCAGCAGGCCCACGTAGTAGATTTGCGGGATGCCCGGCGCGAAAAGCTGAATCGCCCGCGCGAGCAGGTAGGCGTCATCGTCGGCGTTGAGCGCAGAGTAGTAGGTGATGTTCACTTGGTGCGCGTCGAAGTCGGGATGCGTGATGTGCGTCGCCATCAGGCGGGTGAGGTTCGCGCCGCGCGCGAGTAACTGCTCCACAACGGGTGTGGCCTCTTGCGGCGTCAGCAGACCATCCAGGTCAGGCTGGACGGGGATGCCGTCGTGGCAATCGAGCGTGGTGTATTGCTGGCGCGGACAGACGCGCAGATAGTCGGCCAGCTTGCGGCTCGAACGAGTAAACAGGGTGTAGAGCGTCAAAAACGGCAGGACGAAATCGTAAACCGGATAGCCGTGGTCGGCCAACGCGCGTTGCACGACGAAAGGCGCGTGGACTTCGGGCAACAGCGCCAGGCCGATCTCGTCGGTGTAAGCGCGCAGCCAGTCGAGGAAGGTGTAAATCTCCGGTTCGACGAAGAAGCAACTTGTCCCCGGTTTCTTGATGACGTAGCCCACCGCGTCCAGCCGCACAATGCGGATGTTCTGCTCCCGCAGGTGACGCAGTTCCGCCTGAAGCAGCGCGCGCGTCTGCGGCGAGTTCACGTCCAGGTCAATCTGCTCCACCCAATCGCGGCTGCCGAACGTGGCCCAGATGCGCTCCGTTTGGCCGGTCTCGGCAATCGTGATGTCAGTGAATGGGTGTTCGGGGCGGCGCAAGGCGATGCGCGCCACATCGGCGGCGGGCGGGTTGCCGTCGGGCCAGACTTTGTCCAGGGTGAGAAAAAGGTCGGCGTACTCAGAGGCGCGCCCATGCCGGGCGAAGTCCTGAAAATAGGTCGAGCGCCGCGAGATGTGGTTGACCATCAAATCGGCGGCCACGTCGAACTCCGCGCCGATGCGGCGGATGTCGTCCCACGTCCCGAATTGCGGTTCGACCTCGCGGTAGGTGATGGGCGCGAAGCCGCGATCCCCCGATGACGGGTAGAACGGCAGGATATGCACGCCGCCGAACAATCCGGCGAGCGGGCCGGTGAGCGTGCGGTACAGCGCGGACAAATCGCCGCCTAGCGAATCCGGGTAAGTGATAAGCTGCGCCTGATTGCGAACGATGGATACATTCATTCTACACCTCCTTGTATAAAATATCCTTAAGCATAGTTGGCGAACCGAACTTTTAAGCGAGAATAAGCGCAACTCAGGTGGTCTGAGTTACGGCTGTACCGGGCAAGACTGCACCTCCTTGCCGGATGAGCGGGGACCAGCCGTCCATCACGTCTGTCTCAGTTTGTCTCCCGGAGCGCCGCGCGACTAACGTTTGACTCGCACAATGTCCCTAACGGTAGGGGCGCACGGTGGGTAGCAGCACTGTGCCACTTCGCCCTACCGGGTGAGGCCTAATTGGCCGCAAGGCTGCCGCGCGCGGCGCTCCCGGTACACCTGGTGCAGCCGGTCAGCACACTCTAGCTGAAAGGAGTCCCGTTATGACAGAAGCCCGTTTGCAAACCGGTATTGACTTTGGCGCCAGTTGGGTGGACGTCTGCCTGCTCAACCCCGCCGGTGAACCGTTGCTGGCCCACCAGCGCTTTCTCAATGCCCTGCCCGGCTACGAGGCGGTCAAGCAACTGCTGGTGGAGACCTTGACGGCGCGGGCCTACACCGGGCTGGACATCTCCGGGGAAGCCACCGGCATGTACTGGTTGCCCTTCTTCCTGCACTTGGCGTCCGACCCCGACCTGGCGGCGTATGATCCGCAATTGTACCTACTCAACCCCCGTTGGGTCGCGTGGTTCAAGAAATGCTTCGCCCAGGATGACAAGAGCGATCTCAAAGACCCCTACTACATCGCCGAGCGCACCCGCGTCCGCCGCCCGCCAGTGGCCTGGCAGGCCGATCCGCCCGGCTTGGCCCTACGCAGCTATACCCGCTATCGCTTTCACCTGGTCGAGGCGTTGGCGCGTGAGAAATGTTTCTTTTGCGCCTATCTCTTCCTGCAGGCCAACGCCTATCGCCGGCTCAAGCCCTTCAGCGACACGTTCGGCGTCACCAGCCGCGCTATCCTCCAAGAGGATGCCACCCTCGAACAACTGGCCGCACTCCCGGTGGGCGACTTAGCCGCCCGGCTCAGCGAGTTGAGTCACGGACACCTTCCGCAGCCCGACCAAAACGCCGTCAAACTCCAGCCGGTGGCCCGCGAGAGTTTTAGCCTTGATCCACAGTTGGCGCAGGCCATCCAGCACATCCTCACTGCGACGCTCGCACACATCACTTTCCTGGAAGGCCAAATCCAGCAGGCCGAAGCCTGGATCACCACCGCCCTCGCGGCTTATCCCCCCATCCAGCAGTTGCTCACTCTCCCCGGCTACGGCCCGGTCTACAGCGCCGGGGTGGGCGCGGAAATCGGCGCTGTGCACCGTTTCCTGGCCGGTCAAAAATGGGATCGCCAACGCACCCGCTACCGCCCCAAGAATTTACGCGATGCGGAAGATGCCATCGCCAAGATCGCCGGGTTGTGGTGGCCCCAATCCCAATCGGGCAGCTTCGCCGCCGAAGACCGCCACATGTCCACCGCGGCTAACCGCTACTTGCGCTATTACTTGATCCAGGGCGCGGATCATCTGCGCAAGCGCGTCCCTGAGTTCCAGCGTTTTTATGCGCGCAAGTATGCCGAAGTTCCCAAACACAAGCACAAGCGGGCCCTGGTCCTCACCGCCCGCAAGAGCATCGGGGTCATTGTTGGGCTGCTACACCGCAATGAACCCTACCGCTCGGAGGAGGAACGGCGCACCTGACTCACACAGCCCCGTGACGCGCCGTGCGCCGCAGACAAGGTCACGGCGCGCGGTGAGTACACGAGCCAACAAGGACTCCATAATCCCGGTCGCAAAAAATCATCAGGCCTGGGTCTGGTTCAACACGTCTCAAAACGTCTCAAATCTTGCTAGTTAATGTGCCTTGTGGCCCGCAAGCGGGACCTTGACTTTTACCGCACTTTGTGATGATACCTGCGCTGCGATGCAGCGTCGGCGGGCTGCGGAAGTCGCCCGTCCCGGAGACGCGCCCGCTCGCGCCGAAGAGCCGCAGCTTCTCGCGCACACGTTCTTTGGCCGCCGCGCGCGCCGGAGCGAAGAGTGTGCGGAAGTCCACTTCCGCCGGCGACGCGGCCATCACGGCGCGCAGCTCGGTCACAAACGCTTGTTTGATGTAGGTGGCGACGTTGACCTTACAGATGCCTTCCGCGATGGCGGCGACGACGCTTTCCGGTTGGACGCCGGACGAGCCGTGCAGCACCAGCGGGACAGCGACGCGCGCGGCAATCGCGCGCACGCGCTCTACGTCGAGCATGGCTTCTTGCGCCGTCATCGCGTGGACGGAGCCGACGGCGACGGCGAGCGAGTCGCAGCCGGTGCGCGCTACGAAGTCCGCCGCTTCGTCGGGATCCGTGAGCGCGTCGGCGACATCCTCCGGCGCAGCGCCTTTGTGCAGCACCTTGCCGAGTTCCGCCTCCACCGGTACGCCGACGACGTGCGCGAGGTGAACAACCTGTTGGGTGATGGCGATGTTGTCCGCATAGGGTAGCCGCGAGCCGTCGAACATCAGCGACGTGAAGCCGGCGCGCAGGGCGAGCACGTTCTGCTCCAGGCTGTCGCCGTGATCCAGGTGCAACACCACCGGCACATCCGCTTCGGCGGCGGCGGTCTTGACGATACCGCTGAGCAGGGCAAGCCCGGCGTAGCGGATGGCCGGTCCGCTCACCTGCAGGATGACGGGCGCGCGTTCCTCACCCGCAGCTTCGACGATGGCCTGCACGATTTCCATATTGTCGGCGTTGAACGCGCCAACCGCAAAGCGCGCCGCGCGCGCGTACTGCAATAATTCAGTGCTTCGGATAAGCGGCATAGCGTCCTCCTCAAAAGAAATTGTCAGCAGATTTAGCAGATTGAATCATCCAAAATCTGCTTAATCTGCTCAATCTATTCCGAAAATAGCTCGCATTTTCATGCTGGGTGGAGAGCGTAGCTCATGATGTCTGCTGATTGAAAACTTGTTGAGCAATCGCAAGTCCCGCATAATCGCCAACGCGCTCGCCCAATCCCGCCGGAACGATGGTGCAGGCGGCCAGGGCGTGCGGGTGCGCCTCGGCGTGCAGGACGCGCAGCATCGGCGCTTCCAACAACGCGCGCTGCCGCCCGTAGATGCTGCCGATGACGATGCGCTCCGGGTTGAGAATGTCCACCAACAGCGCCAGCCCGCGTCCCAGATAGTATGCTACAGTCTCAAAAATCGCCAATGCCAGGGGATCGCCGGCCTGCGCCGCCGCGCCGACTTTCTCGGCGGTGATGTCCGGCAGATCGGCGAACGTGGGACAGAAAGCGGGCGGGGCGTCGGCCTGGAGCGCTGCCAATGCGCGCGCCTGCGCCAACCGCGCGATGCCGCCGCCGCTGCAAAACCCCTCGAACGAGCCGCGCTTGCCGTAACCGAGCGGGCCGTCGTCTGCCAGCCGAACGTGGCCCACTTCGCCCGCCATATCGCTCGCCCCGGCGTACAATCGCCCGTCCACGATCAGCCCCGCGCCCATGCCGGTGCCGAACGTGAGGAAGATCATGCTGCGGCAGCCACGCCCCGCGCCCCATTGCCATTCGGCCAGCGCGCAGGCGTTCGCGTCGTTTTGGAGCGCCGTGGGGATGCCAAAACGCGCGCGGAACGGCGTCGCCACGTCAACGCGATCCCAGCCTGGCAGGTTGGGCGGCGAAAGGATCAGCCCGCGCGCGCTATCCAGCGGGCCGCCGCAGCTTACGCCGCTGGCTGCCAGCGGCTCCGCGCGCTCCGCCAATAACGCCGCCAGCGCATCGCCGAGCGCGTCCAGTGTCGCAGACGGCGTCGGCGGCGTGGGAAAGCGCCGTTGCGCCAACAACGTCACGCCGTCTGCATCGCTCTGCCCCAGGCAGACGGCGCATTTCGTCCCGCCGATGTCAATGCCGGCTAAGAGAGCCATCTTTCCTCGCTATAGGTGAAGATTTTTACCACGAAGGCGCAAAGGCACAAGGTTCATTGATGGTTTTTCCTTAAAAATCATCCATATTCTGGCATTTCCAATAGGTTCGTCTCCGTCACCGGCTGTGCGGGATCGTGGGGGATGCGGAAGGTTTTGATCTCGCAGGGGCCGAAGTCCGCCGCGATGACGCGCGCCCAATGCGGCAGGGAGAGTGTGGCATGAGTCGCTGCGCCGATGCTCTCGTAGGCGCGTAAGATAAGGGTCCCGCCGTCTGCGGCGGCTCCGTCCTCGGCCTGCTTGAACGCGGTAACGAGGATGTTGGCGGCGTTCACGCTGATGAACGCATCGCGTAGCGGCAATGTACCCGTTGGGCGACCTGTGGCGATGAGGGCGAAAGGCGGCTGGTTGAGTTCCACCGCCTGGCGCGTCGTGCCGGCCTCCTCCCAACTGCCGCGATGGGGGAACAGGCTATACGTGAAGCGCTGCTCGCCTTGATCTATGAACTCGTAGTCCCGTTCCGGGTGCGGTTCGGCGGGGATGTGGTGGGCGTAGATGGGGCTGCGCAGCACGGTCAGGCCGATGTTGCTGCCGGCGACATCCACGCTGTACTTGCCGTCGTTGAGGAGGCTCAGTCCATAGCGCGCGTCATTTTGCGCCGCGCCGGAAACGTCCACCCAGTCTTGTATCGGTTCTTCGTCGCCAGTGGCGGGGCGCGCGATGTGGCCGTAGGGGATCGCGTGCGTCGCTTGCGCCGCACTCACGTTGACCGGGAAGCGCAGCTTGAGCACTTTGAATTGCTCATGCCAATCTACCGTGACGTGGACATCCACGCGGGGCAGCTCGCGGTAGAGGGTGAAGTCCTGCGCCAGGCGCGACTGTCCCCACGCGCTCTCCACCCGCAGCACGGCCTTGACCGGCCCCTGTTCGATCACGCGCATGCGCGTCGCTGTGAACTCGCCGCAGATCTGGTCGAAGCGAAAAACAGCGTGCGACCACGTGTCGCTTGTGTCGGCGAGGACAACGGGGCGCGCGGCGGGGCCGGCGAGCACTTCGAGCGCCGCATCCTTGTCGTACAGGCTGACGAGGAAGCCGGTCGCCGGATCGAAGGTCAGGCGCAGGCGGTCGTTTTCCAGCGTGGTCGCAGTGGCTTGCACAGGGGCGATGTCAGGCGGCGCGCTCTCCGACGACAGGCGGTAAACGCGATAGCCCAACGGCGGCAGGTCGGCGACGAAGCTGATGCGCGCGCGTCCTCCGGCAGTCGCCCTGGATTGCACGGGTTGCATGGCGACAGGGACGCCGGTTTCGTCGGTGAGGACGCCGGCGGCGCTGGAACTGCCGACTTCGAGTTCCACGGGAGCCTGCACCGCCCAGGTGTGCGGGTTGAAGACAACGACCGGCTTGACGCCGTCCTCGTGGGGGATCGTCATGCGCCAGGCCAGGGCTTGCGCAGCGGCGGTGAAAGCGCGGTCGGCGATGGTCAGCGCCTCGCCGTAGGCCGCGCGGGCGTCGTCGTAGGCCGGGGCGATGCTCGTGCCGGCCATAATGTCGTGGAACTGGTTGAAGAGGACGCTGCGCCAGGCGCGCTCGAAATCTGGCGGATACGGCAGCCCGGCGACGCGGTTGGCGATGGCCGCCCACTTCTCCGCCCGCAGCAGGGCGTTTTCGGCCTGGCGGTTCCAGCGTTTGATGCCGGAGTGCGCCGCGTAGCACCCGCTGGCGTGCTTTTGCAGTTCATCGTGGACGACGGGCAGCGGCCAATCTTTGGCCCGCGCCGCGTCGAAGAACGCGCCGAGCGTGCTGAACACAAGCCGGGGCATATCGGGCAGCGCATCCAGCCGGTGGATGCTGGCAATGTTTTCCCGCGTGGGGCCGCCGCCGTGATTGCCCACGCCATAGAAACACGCGAATTCGTCCACGGGCGGCTGCATCTCGGCGGCGCAACGCCGGGCGTGGATTTCCACATCCTTGCCCCAACTGAGGTACTCGAAGGGGATGCGGAACGCCAGCACCCGCGAACCGTCGTCGGATTCCCACCAGAACAGGCGGCCCGGCAGACTTTTTTCGTGCGGCCCAGGACGCAGGAAGACATAGCTATCCAGCCCGGCTTTCTTGAGTAACTGCGGCAGCATCCCATTGTGGCCGAAGCTGTCGATGGCGTAGCCCACGCGGGCGAGCTTACCAAACTTCGCCAGGAAATAACGCTGCCCGTAAAGCGCCTGGCGGACGAATGACTCGCCGCACGGCAGATTGCAGTCCGGCTCGATCCACCAGCCGCCGGCCAGATCCCACCGCCCTTCGGCGACGCGCGCCTGGATTTCGGCGAACATCGCCGGGTCCACGGCCTCCACCCAGGCGTAGAACGCCGCCGAACTCGCGGTGAAGCGGAAATCGGGGTCTTCGTTCATCCGGTCCAGCGCCGAGCGAAAGGTCGCCAGGACTTCTTGAAAGCCCTCGTGCCATTGCCACAGCCACACCGGATCAATGTGGGCGTTGCCGATCATGTGTAATATTTGATTTTTTGTCATTGTGAACTCACTCGCCATACGGAGGCTCCGGGAGAATCAAGAATCAGCCGTCAAGGAACGCTGGGGAAAATGACAAATCTATGCTACAATGACTGTACAGAGATTTAACCCCATGCGTGACATTTGGGAAGGCAGCCTTGATCAGGGCTTGCCCAACACCATCTAAATCAAACGCATCAATGCGCATCACAACGGCATTTTACATCGGTAAGTGACCAGTGACAACCATAAAGGAGGTTATCATGCGACAGCCACAACATGTCGTGTGTTTCGTACTTCTCGCTGCCCTTGCTGTCTGCGGCATCCCGCGCCCCATCGTGACAGCACAGTCACTCTCATTCGACACTCCTGGCTCCGGTGGGCAGCAGGCGGCGGGCGGCACATTCCATACCGCCAGCTTCTACACCACCACTATCACCATCCCCACCTATCCCTACATGGACCACCTTTACGACGCCTACAATGCCACATACAATATGACCTATCCCGTATTGGATTGGGCGAGCTACACCGCCGCCAATCCGGCGCCCGTCCCGCAGAGCTACGAGCTTTTGGTGATGGAGAACGACTACCTTACCGTCACAGTGCTGCCGGAATTGGGCGGGCGGGTCTACCAACTGATTGACAAGGCCACCGGGCAGAATCACCTCTACCAGAACCCTGTCATCAAACCGACCGGCTGGGGGCCGCCGGAACAGGGGTGGTGGCTGGCGGCGGGGGGCATCGAGTGGTGTTTGCCGGTGGATGAGCACGGCTACGAGTCGGGCATCCCGTGGGATTGGACGGCGATCATCTCCAGCGCGGGGGTGACGGTAACTGTGAGCGACAGCGACGCGACCGACCGGCTGCGCGCGCGCATTGACCTCTTCCTGCCAGCGCAGCGCGCGTATCTGCTCGTGAGGCCGCGTCTCGAGAATCCCACCGGCGTGGCCGTTGACTACAAATTCTGGATCAACGCGGCATTAGCCCCCGGTGACACGAACAAACCCTCAGCGGGGCTGGAATTCATCTTCCACGCGGCGGAAATGGCCGTCCACTCCACCGGTGACGCGCGATTGCCCGGCGTCTGGCCTACCGTCCCCGCCGCGCCGGACTACCGCTTCACCTGGCCGGTCTACAACGGCGTGGATTACGCGCGGCTGGGCAACTGGCGCGAGTGGCTCGGCTTCTTCGAGTATCCGCAGGCCGCCGGCGATTTCGTCGGCGTCTACAACCACGACACGCAGGCCGGCGTCGTGCGCGTCTTTCCCCGCGATGTCACCAGAGGGACGAAGAGCTTCGCCTACGGGTGGGCCAATCCGCTGGACTGGCGCGGTTGGACGGACGTGGAATCCGGCGGCGTCGAAGTGCATGGCGGCGTCGCCCCGACCTTCTGGGACACAGCCCACCTCGGCGCCGGCGAGACGCTTTCCTGGACGGAAGTGTGGTACCCGGTCAACGCGACCGACGGGGTGACGGCGGCCACACGGGAGGCAGCCCTCCGCCTCAATAAGACGGACGGCAACCTCGCCATTGCCCTGCACACCACCACGTTCCGAGCAGAAGACAGCGGCCGGCTCGTCGTGTGGGAACGGAACACTTGTCAGGAATGGCTGAACCAGCCGTTGCCCGCGTTCACCCCCGCTTCACCCTACTACACCACAGCGCCGGTGGGTACGCTACTGCTCAATGCGCTGGCCGTCGCTTACGTGGATGACCTGGGGAACGTGCTGGTTGCCTCCGGCCCGGCGACGTGCCTGAACACGCAGCCGCGGTTGGCGCTGGAAACAACGCAACGCGTGCTGTTGGCAGAGGTCGGCGCGCCAGGGGTGATGACGACCTCGGTGCGCATTGACAACGCGGGCTACGGCGCGCTCACCTGGACGGCGGACCTCGCGCCTGGCGGGACGCTGACGCCCACCTTGCCGGTCACTTCTGGCGCGCAGGGTGAGCGATTGTGGATTGTAGTGGATACGACCAGCTACGTGACCGGCGCGTACACGAGCACGATCACGGTGACGGCGTCGCCGTCCGATACACTGAACTCGCCGCAGCAACTCGGCGTGATACTGCGCGTCGTTCCTCAACTGGCGCGCGTCTATCTGCCCTGCGTGCTGCGCAATTACGCGCCGCCGCAGTCCATCATTCTCCCCACGGGCGATACAGAGCGTTGGCGATCCCCAGACGCACGAGCATCCGCCCCACCGTTTGGTCAATCATCTCCTCCAACGTGGCAGGATGTGCGTAGAAGGCAGGAATCGGCGGGAAGATGATAGCGCCGATCTCGGCAGCCTGCGCCATCAAACGCAGATGCCCCAGGTGCAGCGGCGTCTCGCGGACCGCGAGGAGCAGCGGGCGTCCTTCCTTCAACGTCACATCGGCGGCGCGGGTGAGCAGATTGTCGGCGTGACTGTTGGCGATGGCCGAGAGCGTCTTCATCGAGCACGGCGCGACGAGCATCCCCTGTGTGGCAAACGAGCCGCTGGCAATGGGCGCAGCGAAGTCCTGGGGACTATAGACGCGCGTGGCGAGTGCCGGGAGGTCTGCGGGGGCAAGCTGTAGCTCCTGGCGCAGCGTCGCCATCCCCGGCGGCGTCACCACCAAATGGGTCTCCACGCCGAGCGTTTTGAGCGCGGCAAGCGCACGCACGCCATAGATGGCGCCGCTCGCGCCAGTTATACCAAGAACGATACGGGTCATAGTCATCCCTCTGCGCCAGATTTTAGCCTTGAGCGGCCTCAGAAAACCTATCAAGTCTATCAAATAGTATAATGAGGAAGGGGTAGAGTGGCAACTGGCTACAGCTTCTTTTAGGGGATTGTGATCCCGCGCAAGCGTGCTAAAATGACCCCATTACGCTTTATGCTTTACGCAATGTTTTGAGCGGAAAGGGACTACGGAGCTATGACCAAACGAGGTTTAGGCCGAGGGCTGGAAGTCTTGATCCCGGTGGGAGATGAGCAACCGCGCGGCTTGCAGGATGTACCGCTGGACGCGATTGTGCCCAATCCGCACCAACCGCGTATGCCCATCCTTGAGCAGGACTTGCAGGAGCTGGCCGACTCTATCCGCGAACACGGCATTATCCAGCCGCTCATCGTCACCCACACTGCCGACGGGCGCTATCAGCTCATCGCCGGGGAGAGACGCTGGCGGGCGGCGCGGCTTGCCGGGCTGCAACAAGTCCCCGTCATCGTGAAGGATGTCGCGCCGCAGCAGATGTTGGAACTGGCCCTGGTGGAGAACGTGCAGCGCGCCGATCTCAACCCGATCGAGGAGGCGCTGGCCTACAAGCACCTTCTCGAAGAATTCGGACTGTCACAGGGAGAGGTCGCGCAGCGAGTGGGGAAAAGCCGCCCGGCGGTTGCCAACACTTTACGGCTGCTGCTCGCCTCCACGGCGGTGCAAGAAGCTTTGATGGATGGAACGATCACGGAAGGACACGCGCGCGCTTTGCTCGGTTTGCCGCGCAAAGAAGACCAGGACGTCGTCCTGAAAATAGTTATCCAGCAAGGGTTGAACGTCCGTCAGGTCGAGAACCTTGTGCAACAATTCGGGCGCAGCAAGAAGCCCCAGGCCGCGCCCCTGCCCGAAGTTCACGCGCTCGAAGAACGCTTCGAGGCATCGCTGGGCACCCGCGTCCGGCTCAAGGCCGGTCGCAAGGGCGGGCGGGTGATGATTTATTACTATTCCGACGAAGAATTTCAGGCTCTCTATGAACGGCTGACCGGCGAGACGTTATAGAGTGACGATTGGGAGATTGGAGACGAAAGATGGGCATGACATTTGAAGCTACGGCGATTGTGCGAGAGAAGACGGCGCAGGCGGTGCAAATCCTCAAAGAGAAAAAGATAGATTTGTGGATCACGTTTGTGCGCGAGACGAGTCAGGTGCGTGACCCGGTGATGAGTTTGATCCTGGGCTTCGACCTCACCTGGACTTCAGCGTTGATGATCCACAAGAGCGGCGCGTGTATCGCCATCGTGGGGCGTTATGACGTCCCCAACGTCGAGCGTCTGGGCGCCTACACGCGGGTCATCGGTTACGATGCGTCGCTGCAACAGTCCCTCGTCGCCGAAATCGAAGCGCTCAATCCACACCGTATTGCCATCAACTACTCGGAAAGCGATCCCGCTGCGGATGGGCTGACCTACGGCATGTTCCGCTTGCTTTCACGAACGCTGGCCTCGACGCCGTATGCTGCGCGCATGGTCTCTGCGGAAGCGGTCATCGCGGCGCTGCGTGGGCGCAAGACAGCGGCAGAAATCACACTCATCAAAGGCGCTGTTGAGCGCACCGAAGCCGGGATCGAGCAGCTCAAACATCTCATCAAGCCGGGCGTGGCTGACACCGAGATCGCCGATTTCCTGCACAACTTCCTGACAGAAAACGGGTACGGTTCGTCATGGGAATGGGAATACTGTCCTGTCGTCACCGTCGGCCCCGAATCGGCGGTGGGGCACGCGATGCCGGCCGGATTGCGGGCCAAAGCAGGCAACCTAATTCACATTGATTTCGGCATCTCGTGCTATGGATTTGTCTCAGACTTACAGCGCACGTGGTATCTGCGCACGCCAGGTGAAACCACCCTTCCTGACGAGATCCAACGCGCGTGGGACGCCGCCACCGCCGCTCTCGAAGCAGGCCGTGCGGCGCTTAAACCGGGCATTCAGGGGTGGAAAGTTGATGCGATAGCGCGTAAGACCCTGGTCGAAGCCGGGTATCCTGAGTATATGCACGCTTTCGGGCATCACATCGGGCGCACGGCTCACGATGGTGCTACCATCCTCGGCCCGAAATGGGAACGCTACGGCAGCGCCATCGAAGGCATTGTCGAAGAAGGCAATGTCTTTGCGATAGAATTGGGCGTTTCCGTCCCCGGACGGGGATACATCGGTCGTGAGGAAAATGTTGTCGTCACCAGCAGCGGCGCGGAGTATGTAAGCCATCCGCAAGAAAAGCTGTGGACGGTCTAGGAGAGCACGCAGCATAACAAAAGGCCCAGGATAACCTGGGCCTTTTGGGCGATAAAAACAAGATCATTCGTCCCACACGACTTCGTAGACGCACAGACCGCCGCCGTGCGCGGTTCCTTTCGTGCGGCGCGGCGCGGCTCCCGTCAACTGCGTGATGATGGTGGCATCAATCTGGCACGTTTCTTCATGAACCTGCGCGACGTGGTGATAGGGGCAACTGCTAACGTAGATGAAGTAATGACCTTCTTTGTTCTTGTCCCAGCGCGCCACAAATCCCTGTTGGTTCATAAAGGCCAGGGCGGCGTCCATGCGGGAGTCACGATCTGCTGGCAGTTCGCCCACAGTGGCGATCATCCGTTTCGCCGTTTCCCGCAGGAAAACCTGTTGCTCTTCTGGAGACATGCAGACCTTCAGAGCGTCCAGCATGGCGCTGGCGAGACCGCTGTAGTTGTTGGGGAAGAGATCAGCGGCCGTTGAGGTCAGGCGGTACACATACCGCGGGCGTCCGGGACGGCTGGAGCGCCGGATCTCCGGCTCGGTGATGTACCCTTCAGAACGCAGGATCTCCAGGTGATGCCGTACAGTGACGCTGGTCAAACCAAGCTCGCGGCTAAGCTCCTGAACTGTGACCTCGCCGTGACGTTTCAGAATTTCCAAGATCTGTTGTCTCGTGTCCTGCATGGCTACTGACTCCATTGAGTTGCGCGACTGCTGTTGAGAACGTCAACCGCGTCATACAATAAAGCTATTAAGTAAAAGGATATGTTAATAAGTAATCTGATTGTAACATCATAAGCACGTTTTGTCAAACCCATATTTTCTTTTTTGCCGCCAGCCGCGAGCATAGGTCAGAGAAAAGTTGGGGGATGTTCGCGCGATGTTGGTATTTCATCAGGAGTGTGCTATAATCGCCCTGATTTGTCAATGGAGGTTACAGGCGTGTTTGAAATCAAAAAAGAACTGTTAGCAACACATGAGGCGCTTCTCAAAGTAGAAATTGAGCAGAATACCGTCGAGCAAGCCATGCAAAAAGCGGCTCGCAGCATTGCCGGAAAGGTCAACATCCCCGGATTCCGCAAAGGCAAGGCCCCCTACGCGAAGGTCTTGCAGTACGTGGGCGAGCGATCCATTCTGCAAGAGGCGGCAGACAAACTCATCGAAGAAATTTATCCTCAGGTCATTGAGCAGGCCGGCATCGAACCCTATGGTCCAGGCGCATTGGAGAAGATTGACCCATCTCCGTTAACCTTCACCATCCGGGTTCCGCTGGAACCGGAGGTGACGCTGGGGGATTATTACACTCTGCGTCACCCGTGGGAAGACGTCGCTATCAGCGATGAGGAAGTGGCGAACGTTTTGGAGCAGGTGCGCACCGAACACGCGGTCCTGGAGCCACTGGAACGTCCTGCTGAATTCGGCGACGAAGTTCACATCAATGTCGTCGGCACCGTGGATGGCACTGTGATCGTTGACGAGGACGATATTGAGGTCACGCTCAGTCAAGATACCCCTTTTATTACGCCGGCCTTTGTGGAAGCTCTGGTCGGTATGAGCGTTGGCGAGGAGAAGTCGTTCACTATCGTTTTCCCTGAAGACTTCAGAGAAGCCTCGTTACGCGGCGACGAGGCCCAGTTTGATGTGACGGTCGTGGGCATCTATGAGCGTGTCTTGCCTGATCTCGATGATGCCTTGGCCAGCACGGTGGGCGCATTTGAGACATTGGACGATCTAAAGAATGATATCCGAACCCGTTTGCAAGAAGCAAAAGAACGTCAGACAAAAGAGACATACCAGGATAACCTGGTTGCGGCGCTGGTTGAGCAATCCGAGGTGCGCTATCCTCCAGCCATGCTCGAACATACCCTCGACGATATGATCGAAAATGCCGAGAAGGGTACGCAGCGTGATCGCCACATGTCGCTGAAAGATGCGCTGCAACTGCAAGGTGTGACGGTGGAACAGTTCCGGGAGCAGTTGACGCCCCGCGCAGAAGCGGATATCAAGCGCTCACTGGTATTGAACAAGTTTGCCACCGAACAGAACATCCTCGTCAGCGACGACGAAGTCGTGCAGGAATATAGCAGTATGATGGCGATGTTTGGGCAGTCGAATATGACAAATGCTCCGCGCCTGGACTTGAACTCACAGCTCGGTCGCAATGTCCGCCTCACCGTTTTGGGACGCAAGACGTTGGAACGCCTTGAGAAAATCGGCCGCGGGGAAGTTGAGGCGACCAGCCCCACACCCGAAAAAAACGCCGTCGAACCAGACGCCGCCCCAGCCGTAGAAGAACCCGCCGCGCTGGCAGAAACAGAAGAAGCGACGCAAGCGTAAACGCAATACGGAGCGTACCTGTTCCGGTGGAACGTGACTACCAGATTAAGGACTATGGATTATGGAGGCGCCTATGTTCCCGTATGTGATTGAAGATACCCGGCTCGGGGAACGCATCTATGACATCTATTCTGTCTTGCTCAGGGAACGCATCGTCTTCCTGGGAACGCCCATCAATGCCCTGGTCGCCAACGAAATCGTGGCGAAGTTGCTCTTTCTCGACCGTGAGGATTCCGAACGCGAAATCTCTTTGTACATCAACTCTCCGGGCGGGGAGATTTCCGCCGGTCTGGCGATCTACGACACGATGCAGTTGATACAGGCGCCGATCTCCACGATCGCTGTGGGGATGACGGCCAGCATGGCGACCGTGTTGCTCACGGCGGGAACCAAGGGCCGGCGCTACGCCCTCCCCCACGCGACCATTCATCTCCACCAACCCCTCGGCGGCGTTCAAGGACAGGCGGCTGACATCGAGATCGCGGCCAAAGAAATCTTGCGGATGCGGGAACTGCTCAATAACCTGCTCCGCAAGCATACCGGGCTGGATGATACGCAGATCGAGCGTTTTACCGACCGCGATTATTATATGACGGCCCAACAGGGCGTGGAGTTCAGCCTCATTGACAAGGTCTTAGAGGCGACTAACAAATAACGCCAGCGTTGACCACCAATCACAAGGCCGTTTGGGAAATCTCAAACGGCCTTTTTCATCAACGGTTTGACACAGGTTAAAACCTTCCGGTGCGCTTGCTTTTTTTGTAGATACGACCATACTAATAAAAGGTCAGTTGAAACAACCTGGCATGGGTTGTATCTTAGTCTGTGGAGAGAACCAGTATGCAGCAGAAAATCCTAAGTTCTACTGAGGAAGCGCTGGTAGGGATCGAACGACACTGGTTGACCAATCTGCAAATTGCTCTGGCGCAATTTTCAGCCGCACCTGAAGATCGTGCGGCCCTGGAACGCTCCATCCGCCAACTCGACGAGCTTTTCCTGCTGGTTGTGGTGGGAGAGTTCAACGCCGGGAAAAGCGCCTTCATCAATGCCTTGTTTGGGCAGGCTCTCCTGGAGGAAGGCGTCACCCCCACCACCACCCGCATTCACCTTCTCAAACACGGCAACCGCTTTCAACGGGTCGCCATTGAAGCTGCGGTAGACATTTACACGGCTCCTGCCGACTGGTTGGAGGAGATCAACATCGTGGACACCCCCGGCACCAACGCGATCCACCGTGACCACGAAGCGCTCACCCGCGAATTCGTCCCCCGCTCTGACATGGTGCTCTTCGTTACCTCCGTTGATCGGCCATTCACCGAGAGTGAGCGGGCTTTTCTGGAACGGATTCGTGACTGGGGGAAGAAAGTCGTCATCGTGCTCAACAAGATTGATATACTGGAGAACGCTGACGATGTCGCACGCATCGAGCGCTTCATCGCCGACAATGCGCTGATCCTGTTGGGCTTCACTCCCGAGATCTTCCCGGTTTCCGCGCGGCAAGCCTTGCGGGCCAAACAAGCGCAGGATGGCGCATTGCTGGCCCAGAGTGGGATTGAAGCTCTGGAGCGCTACATCATCAGTACATTAGATGAAAAGGAGCGCATCCGTCTCAAATTGCGCAATCCTATCGGCGTCGCACTGTACCTGATTGACAAATACACGCGCGTGATTGACGTCCGATTGAGCTTGTTGGACGAAGATTTCGCGGTGATGACCGACATAGAACGCGAGACCGCTATGTACCGCGAAGATATGCAGCAGCAATTCCATTTCCGTCTGTCGGATGTGGATAACGTCCTCTACGAATTTGAAAATCGGGGCATAGCTTACTTCGACGAAACCATGCGGCTACTGCGGATCTTCGACCTGGTGAATAAGACCAAAATGCAAGAAGAATTCGCGTACAAGGTCGTCAGTGACGCGCCGCAGATTATCGAACAGCGCGTTGACGAAATCATTGATTGGTTGGTGAGCAGTAACTTAGGGCAATGGCAAGCCGTCCAGGAGCACATCATGAACCGGCGGGACAAATACGCGGAACACATTGTCGGGCAGGTGGGCGGGACTTTCATCTACGACCGCGCGAATCTGATTGATACAGTGGGGCGCGTCACCCAACAGGCGTTGCAGAGCTATGACAAGATGGAGGAAGCCACGCGCATCGCGGATACCGTCCAGCGGGCGGTCGCTGGCACCGCCGTGATTGAGGTCAGCGCCTTGGGGTTGGGCGCCATCGTCACCACCATCGCGACGACCACTGCCGCCGATCTGACTGGCGTTCTGGCGGCGGGCGCCGTGGCCGTGCTTGGACTGCTCGTCATACCGGCGCGCAAACGTGCCGTGAAAAACGAGCTTCACGAAAAAATCGTGGCCGTGCGCACGCAACTGATGGATACCCTGAATACACAATTCAACCGTGAATTAGAACGCGCTCTACACGAAATTGATAACGCGATTTCGCCCTACACGCGTTTTGTGCGCGCCGAACGGAAAAATCTGCTCGGCGTGCGCGACGAACTGACAAACATCAAAAAGTGGTTGGAGCGTCAGGTCGCCGAGATTGATGCGCTGTAAACTGAATCCGGCGTCGAAATATGAAAACGCTTAACCTGAATTGACATCGCTTCGAGGCCGTGTTAAACTAATTGTAGCTGACTTAATCAAGCAAGGCTAAAGCCGCTTGACTTTCTGGCAGCTTGGCTATATTTTTAATAGAGAACCATTTCTAATCCCGGTTTAACTCAAGGAGGGCCAAATGCGCGGCAACAAAACATTAATGATCATCGTAGTGCTTCTGATCATTGGCGTAGTGGTTGTAGGTGGATTATATTTGTGGATGAAAGGCCCCGGTGGTGCGGGCAAAACACAAGTGACGCCTGAACCAACGCCCACCCCAATACCAACCCCTGAAATGGAGATTGTTGTCGCGGCGAACGCCATCCCTCGTGGTATGTTAATCAGAGCCGAAGACAATGCCATCACCCTGCAAAAATGGCCGCAGGACTCATTGCCTGTCGAATATTACACATCCCTGGAAGAGGTTGATCGAAAATTTGCGCGGATTGATATCCCGCGTGGGATGCCAGTGGTGCCCAATATGATCGCGCAAGTGGAGGGTATGCTGTCAACCACGGGGTCGGCAGCGTCATATTTTGCTCCTGATGATCGGGTCGCTTATGCCATTCCAATGGACACACAAGGCGCGGTGGCCTGGGCGCTCCAACCCGGCGATCGCGTTGATGTGCTTGCCGCGCTGTCAATGACTTCTGTAGACCCTGAGCTGGTGGCTGAAAGCATCAAAATGTTCACTGTCCTGATAGACACCCCCGACATGCAGCCGCAGGTAGGCTACTATGGACATTTTGAGTCGTTGCCCAACGGTCAATATGCGGGAGTGACTGGTCTTATCACCAACTCCTTTACCAGCCTCGTCGTACAATTGACCGTCCAGGATGCCATTGTCTGGCATGTGGGTATTTGGAAAGAAGTTGAGTCGGTGAAACCCGAAGTGCCCACGGCTCCCGTCACCCCAACCACGACGACGGGCGGGGGCGGTCTGCTCGGCGGTGGCGGAGCAGCGGCTACCGTTGCGGCAGAGCCTACGCCGGCGCCAGCCCTTGTCGAATACAAGGATGTGGAACCGGTCACCTTGCTGGTCACGCGCGAAGATGCGCTCATCTTGAAATATCTCCTGGAAATGGGGGCAGATTTGGATTTGGTGTTACGACCGGCGGGTAAAACCGGGACTGTGATTCCAACCCAGCCAGTGTGGTTCCGGTATTTGATTGACAAATACCAACTGCCCAGCGAGATGCCCACCGACGTCGTGGCGCCTGTACCGTTACGCCAACCGCTGGTAGTGCCCACACTCGCAACCCCGACCCCACAGGAGTAGGAACGGTACCTATGGCAGATAGAATTCGGGTGATGATTGTAGACGATATTGCGGAGACGCGAGAGCAGTTGCGCAAACTGCTCTCGTTTGACCCCGATATTGATGTTGTCGGTATGGCAGGCAGCGGCGAGGAAGCACTGAAGATCATCACCCAGATTTTCCCCGACGTTGTGTTGATGGACATCAACTTGCCGGGCATGGATGGCATTGCTACCACCAGCAAAATTGTTGAAGCGATGCCCACCGTACAGGTCATTATGCTCTCGGTGCAGGGGGAGACTGACTATATGCGGCGGGCGATGATGGCTGGCGCCAGGGATTACTTGACCAAGCCGCCCAGCGCCGATGAGTTGTTAGACGCGATTCATCGCCAGTACAAACTGCGCCAGAAGATGGGTACTGGTCCCCTGGTGGCGCCCGGCGCCAGTCAACCACAAGCAGCGGCGACCGCCGCGCGCGCCACAACTGCCAAAATCGTCACCATCTACAGTCCCAAAGGTGGAACCGGATGCACAACATTGGCAGTCAACCTGGCCATCGCTCTGCAAACCATGCTCGGAGCCGATTCAAAAGTATGCCTGGTTGATACCAATCTCCAGTTTGGCGACGTCGCGATCTTTATGAAACTCCAGGCCACGCGCACCCTCGCCGACCTCGCGCCGCACACTCAGGACATGGATTCAGACCTGCTTAAAACCATCCTGGTATCCCACGCTTCTGGCGTTTCTGTCCTTGTTGCTCCGTCTGTGCCTGAAGATGCCGAAGTATTCAAGGAAAGCGAAATTGAAGAGAACGGTGCAAATGTCCGCCTGAAGACCATCCTGGAATTTGCGCGGCGCGAGTTTGATTATATTATCCTTGATACATCACACCAGGTTGACGATGTCATTCTTACCGCTCTGGACGTCAGCGACTTGATGGTTGTCGTGACACGCCCGGTCATCCCGGAAATTCGTGGAGCGCGGCAGTTCATTGATCTCCTGCAAAAGCTCAGTTACGGGATGGACAAGGTTTGTCTGGTGATCAATGGCGTGGACAATAAACGCATGGGCATCCAGGCAGAGGCGATTGAACGCGCGATGATGCCGGCTATGGTGCATATCCCGTATGATGAGCGTATCGCATTACGCGCGGCCAACTATGGCGAACCTCTCATCTTGAAGAACGCGCGCACGCCCATCGGCCAGGCCATCATGAACTTTGCGACTGAAATACAAAAACACTTCGCTCAGGCGGTAGAAGAAACCGTCCCGGTGAGTGAAACGCAAAAACGCCCTGGCATAGGCCGTCTGTTATAAAGAAAGTGGAGATGAACCGTGTCCCTTTTACGCCGAATTGAAAAAAGCCGACCGCGCCTTCCACTCCCGCCGCCCCCACCGCTCCTGCCGCTCCGACCGTCGCCCATGAGCCTGCGCCGAGTGATGCTTCCAGTGAAGTGCAGCGCCGCGCCGTGCCGCGCGCCCGCGACGCTTACATGGACTTAAAAACGCGCGTGCAGAACCGCTTGATCACCGAAATGGATCCTTCGATGGACGTATCCCGCACCAACGAAGTGCGCGCGATGATCAAGGAAATGTACGATGCCATTCTCCAGGAAGAAAGCATCATCTTGGGGCGCAAGGAGCGTGACGCGCTGTTCGAACAGGTGGTGGCGGAAATTGTGGGATTGGGGCCGCTGGAACCTCTCCTGGCCGACGAGACCATCACGGAAGTTATGGTCAACGGCCCCAAGAAGATTTTCGTCGAGCGCCGCGGCAAAGTGCAACGGGTGAACCTGGCTTTTGAATCGGATGAGCACCTGATGCGGATCATTGAGCGCATTGTCGCGCCATTAGGGCGGCGCATTGATGAAAGCAGCCCTACCGTTGACGCCCGTCTCAAAGATGGATCGCGCGTCAACGCCGTTATTCCACCGATTGCGCTCAATGGCCCAACCCTGACCATCCGTAAATTCTTCAAGAAGCCCCTCACGATTGAAGACCTCATCCGGTATGGTTCCGTCACCGAAGAGGCGATTGAGTTTTTGAAGGCGTGTGTTATTGCTGCCGTCAACATTGTCATCTCGGGCGGCACAGGAACCGGCAAGACAACTTTCCTCAACGTACTCTCCAGCTTCATTCCGGCTGATGTGCGCATCATCACCATTGAGAACGCGGCAGAGTTGCAACTGCGACAGGAACACGTCGTCACGTTGGAATCACGTCCCCCTAACGTGGAAGGCAAAGGTGAGGTCAGCATTCGCGATCTGGTGATTAACTCCCTGCGAATGCGCCCGGATCGTATCGTGGTCGGCGAGTGCCGCGGCGGCGAAGCCCTGGATATGCTCCAGGCGATGAATACCGGTCACGAAGGCAGTATGACAACACTTCACGCTAACAACACACGCGATGCACTCTCCCGTCTGGAAACGATGGTGTTGATGGCCGGTATGGAACTGCCGCACCGGGCCATCCGTGATCAAGTTGCTGCTGCCATTGATCTGATCGTGCAACTGGAACGTATGCGCGATGGGTCGCGGCGCGTGACCTCCATTACCGAAATTCAGGGTATGGAAGGAGATGTCATCACCACGGCTGAAATCTTCAAATTTGAGCAGACCGGCTTCGAGGAAGGTAAGGTCATCGGGCGATTGCGTCCGACCGGAATTCGCCCCAAATTTATGGACAAAATTGAGGAGGCCGGTATCCACCTACCGCCATCCATCTTTGGAGTGGCGCAGCGCACACGCTTTTAACTGATTAAGAAATATAAAGAAAGGCATAGAAGCCATGAACCCCATTTTACTCATTGGCGGCGTCGTTGTTCTCATAGCGGTGATTTTGCTGGTGGTGGGGCTGTCCGGCAGACCTGCCGGACAGGAGTTGGTTGAAGAACGACTCGGCGACACCGATAAGAAGCGCAAACCGAAAGAGAAAAAGGCCAAGCGCGAATCTGTCGTCGGCGCTGCGGTAGACCGCGCGGTAGAAGGGCGCGGATTTGCCCAGAACATCGCCACGCAGTTGGCGCGCGCCAATCTCAAATGGACCGTCGGCGAGTTCCTGGTGATGCGGTTTGTCGTGGCTGTTGGCCTGGCACTGCTGTTCTTTGTTATGAAGCGGATCGTCCTCGTGCCGGTCGGTTTTATTGGCGGTTTCTTCATTCCGGGCATCTATCTTTCCTCGCGCAAGAACAAACGCCTCAAGGACTTTAACGACCAACTGGGCGACGCGCTCAACTTGATGGTGAACTCACTGCGCGCCGGATATAGCACGATGCAAGCCATGGAAGTGATCTCCGATGAAATGCCTATCCCCATCTCGGAAGAATTCGGGCGGGTCGTGATGGAGTTGCAACTGGGCGTCCCCTTCGACACTGGCATGTCGAACCTGCTACGCCGTGTACCAAGCGCCGATATGGACCTGGTTATCACAGCGATGAGCGTACAGCGTGAAGTGGGTGGCAACCTGGCCGAGGTGCTTGACGCTATTAGCTTCACCATCCGCGAGCGTGTACGCATCAAGGGCGAAATTAAAGCGATGACCGCGCAAGGGCGGATCACAGGTTACGTCGTCACCGGTTTGCCCTTTGCTCTGGGTGGATTTATTTATATGGTCAACCCTGACTTCATGGGCGGTCTGGTGAAAGACCCTTGCGGTTGGATTATGATCGGCATTTCACTCTTCATGATTGGCCTCGGCTATTTTGTGATCAACAAAATCGTCAGTATCGAGGTATAAAAGGAGGTCATGATGACGTCTGTTATCATTGGTGGGATCGTTATCCTGGTGATTGCCGTCGTGGTTGTCATTAGCCGACGCCGCGCCGGCTCGTCACAAAGCATTGACGACCGCCTGAACGAATTAGCCGCCCTGGGACAATCGGTCACCCTTGAAGAGCTGGAACTTTCGCAACCCTTCACGCAGCGTGTGTTGATCCCTATGATTGAGGCGTTGAGCAAAATGGCGCAACGCTTCACCCCGCAAAACTCCATTGAAGCCTCGCGCCACAAGCTTGAACTGGCCGGTATTGCGCACAAAGTTAAGCCGGTGCAATTTTTGGGGTATCGGATGGCCGCAGCCATCGTCTTGGGTATTCCCTCTTTGATGTTTGTTTTTGCCTCGGACTTACCCTTCATGCAACGCATACTGGTCATCGGAGTTGCGATAATTCTGGGGTATTCGTTGCCTTCAGTATGGGTGGGGTCCAAAATCTCAGCGCGGCAGAAAGAAGTCATCAAGGCTCTACCGGATGCGCTGGACCTTTTGACCATCTGCGTAGAGGCTGGTCTGGGGTTTGACGCCGCGATGTCGAAAGTCGCCGAGAAATGGGATAACGAATTGAGCATCGCCTTCACGAAAACGGTGCAGGAGATGCAGCTTGGCAAATTGCGCCGCGAGGCATTGCGCAATATGGCGAATAGCATGGACGTTCCCGATATGACGTCTTTCGTCGCCGCCATTATCCAGGCCGACACCCTGGGCGTCAGTATGGCAAAAGTGATGCGCATTCAATCCGACACGATGCGTATGAAGCGTCGGCAGCGCGCCGAAGAGAAAGCCCGGCAGGCCCCGGTCAAAATGATGTTCCCCTTGGTTTTCTTCATCTTCCCTACCATTATGATCGTGTTGCTCGGGCCGGCCATCATCAAGATCAAGGATATTGGCATTTTCGGCGGCTCGTAGCAGGATTTCGGGCGTCGTCAGGCGGATCCGGCGAATCTTCGCCTGCCGTGCGGCAGACTGTAAAACTAATCCGATCCAGGGTTTTGCCGTGAGCAGACTGACATCACACGACACAGCGTTGGTGAAAAGCCTCCTACGTGGGGGGTGGGAGCTATATCGTCAGGTCTTGGATATTTTTGCGCCCCCTTGCTGTGTTGTGTGCCAGAAAGTCGGGACCTGGTTGTGTGAGGCATGTGCCCACAAGATTCCCCCTTTCTATGCCCCGCTCTGTCCGCGCTGTGGGCGTCCAGAGAACAGCCAAAGCGTGTGCCGGGTGTGCCAGAAGACCCCGCTCAACGTGGCTCCCATTCGAGCCACGTTCTTGTTCCAGGGCGCAATTCGAGACATCATTCACGCTTTGAAGTATCGTGGGGCGCGTAATATCCTCCCACCGCTGGCCGAACCTATGGCGGAGGCCTGGCGCTACCACAAGATGGAGAGCGACCTGCTCATCCCCGTGCCGCTCCACGCTAACCGTGAAGCAGAAAGAGGGTATAATCAATCCATTCTGATTGCAAGAACATTGGGCAGTCAGATCGGTATACCCGTCGCTGAGGGTGTGTTGACACGGGTGCGCAACACGCTGTCACAAACCAAGCTGAACCAGGCGGAGCGGAAAAAGAACGTCAGCGATGCTTTTGCGTATAGCGCAGCTACGCAACTGGATGGAAAGTGCGTCACATTGATTGACGATGTGGCAACGACAGGGGCAACCCTGGAGGCATGTGCTGTTGTATTGGTGTCCAATGGGGCAAAGCGCGTCAATGCGTTTACCCTGGCGCGCGCGCCCTAATCCTAACTTTTAAGGAGGATTTACTATGGAAATGTTGCAGATTTACACACGGAATATAGAGTTGACAGAACGGCTGCGTGACTATGTGGAGGGGAAGGTCTCCAAATTCGAACGCTTTCTTCCTTCTCTCGAGACCATCCGCGTTGACCTCTCTGAAAGTAACGCGCGGGATAGCACACGGCGTATGGTAGCGCAGATTACCATCAATGTTCCCAAAGCTATTTTGCGGGCCGAAGAGCGCGCCGGGGACATTTTTGCCGCCGTTGATGCTGTGATGGATAAGATGTACCGGCGGGTGGAGCGGTACAAGGGGCGCAAAGCCAAGCGCCGTCCGACGTCTGCCGCTGCCGATCAGTTAGAGGCCGTAACCGAAGAAGCGGTTGAGGAAGAACCTGTACACAATATCGTGAGGATCAAGGAGTTTGAAGTCCACTCCATTTCGCCCGAAGAGGCGATTGAGCAAATGGAGCTGCTGGACCATCTTTTTTACGTTTACCTTGACGGCAACGATGGCCGCCTGAGCGTCATCTATCGCCGTGAGGACGGCAATTACGGCGTCCTCAAGCCGCAATACTGACATCCAGCGGGACATAAAATACAGGGGCGCGGTCACACACCGCGCCCCTGTATTTTTACAACCCATTACGCGGCTGCTTCTTGCGCCGCCGGCATGGCCTCCGGGAGTGGATGGAGCGCTTCTTCAAGCACCGTCTCCATGCTCTCCACCAGAACCAGGTCAAGTTTCTTCAGAATGTTCCGTGGGATTTCGAGCAGGTCTTTCGCGTTGCGCGCCGGCAACAAGACTTTCTTCACGTCGGCGCGATGCGCAGTCAATAGCTTCTCTTTGAGGCCGCCCACCGGCAGAATCCGCCCGCGCAGGGTGATCTCCCCCGTCATCGCCACATCGCGGCGCACAGGACGCTCGGTGAACGCCGAGCACAGCGCCACCGCCATCGTGATTCCACCAGAAGGGCCATCTTTGGGAATCCCCCCTTCCGGCAGATGGATGTGAATGTCCGTCTTCTCGAAAACCTCCGGCTGGATGCCCAACGTTTCGGCCCGGGCGCGCAGATAAGTCAAGGCTGCCTGCGCCGATTCCTGCATCACATCCCCCAGTTGCCCGGTCAAGATGAGATTCCCTTTGCCGGGGATGAGCGCCACTTCGACCGGCAGCAAGTCGCCGCCGTTTGGCGTCCAGGCCAGCCCCATAGCGACCCCGACTTCATCCTGTTTCTCCAAATTGTCGCTGAGGAAGCGCGGCGGTCCCAGGTACTTGTCAACGGTTTTGCCAGTCACAACGGTCAGCGGCCGCTTGCCTTCTGCCAGCCGGCGGGTGGCCTTGCGGCACAGACTGCCGATCTCGCGCTCAAGATTGCGCACGCCCGCCTCATACGTGTACAGCCGGATCAACGTGTGCAGCGTCGAATCGAGGAAGCGCGGCGGATTGGTTTCCAACCCGTTCAGCTCAAGCTGGCGGGGGATGAGGAAGCGTTTGGCGATCTCGATTTTCTCTTCCTCGGTATAACCGGGAAATTCGATGACTTCCATTCGATCTTGCAGCGCCGGCGGAATGGTGTCCAGGATATTCGCCGTCGTGATAAACAGCACCTTGGAAAGATCGTAGGAGATTTCGAGATAGTGGTCGGAGAAGTCATAATTCTGCTCGGGATCCAACACCTCCAGAAGCGCGGAGGCGGGATCGCCGCGGAAATCCTGTCCCAGTTTATCCACTTCATCCAACATAAAAACCGGGTTCAGCGTTCCAGCGCGGCGCATCGTTTGAATAATGCGCCCCGGCAGTGCGCCGATGTAGGTGCGCCGGTGACCGCGGATTTCGGCCTCATCGCGCACACCGCCTAGCGAAAGGCGCACAAATTCACGGCCTAGCGCCTCGGCGATGGAACGGCCTAACGAGGTTTTGCCCGTGCCCGGCGGACCGACGAAGCACAGGATGGTGCTGCGGCTCTTCTCCGGCGCAAAACGGCGCACCGCGATGTATTCCAGGATGCGCTCTTTGGCCTTTGGCAACCCGTAGTGCCGGGATTCCAGTACCTGCGCGGCGTGTTCGATGTCCAGATTGTCTTCGGTGACTTTGCTCCACGGCAGGTAGAGCAACCAATCCAGGTAAGTGCGTACAATCGCCACTTCCGGCGCCATCGAGGGCAACATCGCCAGCCGCGACAATTCTTCGGCAACCCGTTTGCGCGCTTCATCGGGCAATGCGAGCTTGTCGAATTCTTCTTGCAGTTGCGCCACATCGCGGGAATAAATGTCCGTCTCGCCTAGCTCGCGTTGAATCGCGCGCAGTTGCTCACGCAGGAAATACTCGCGTTGCGATTTATCCACTTCCTGCTGGACGCTGGTGTGAATCTGGTTCTCAAGTTCGAGGACATCCAACTCGCGCGCCAGGTGCGCGCTGATTTTCTTGAGGCGTTCGGTCACGTCGAGGGTTTCCAGAAGGTCCTGGCGCGCCTCAAGCGGCAAATTGATCATTTGCGCAATGATGTCGGCCAATTGCCCCGGCAGCTCCACATTCATGGCGTACACATAGGCTTCTTCGGGGAGCGCCTGGTTCAGATTGACCGCTTTCTCAAACATCGTCAAGACGGCCCGCATCAGGGCTTCGGTGAACGCGGCGTCTTCTGTACTTGTCTCGAACAACACCTCAACGTTCGCCATCAGATAAGGCTCGCGCTGTGTGTATTCGAGAATCCGCACGCGCTGCGCGCCCTGGGCGATGGCGCTGCTGGTCCCGTCGGGCAGATGGATCGAGCGCGCAATCATGACCTCCGTGCCAACGTCGTAGAGGTCTTCCACGTTTGGGTATTCGTCGGTCTCGGTTTCCCGCTGCGCGACGACGACGAGTGGCCAATCTTCGTGAATGGCGATTTCCAATGCCTGGATCGAAGCGTCGCGCCCCACATACAACGGCGTCACCATCTGCGGGTAAACGACGAGTTCCTGCAAGGGCATAATGATGGCCTCAAACGGCCCATCATCTTCATCGTCACGCGGCAAATCCATAAAATCGCCAAACAAGTCTTCGGGTGTGAACGGTAATTTCTCCCAATCCATCAACAATTCTCCATCATTCATCTGTGTAGTGGCGACCTTGAGTCGCTGCGAAGAACGACTGAAGTCGTTGCTATGCTAAAACTGCCACAATCTTAACAGATTCCACCAGTTTAGCCACCCGGCGAACACCAGGCCCGCCAGGGCGATCAACGTGTAGTGGATGCGGCGCGCAACGCTCCAATAGCCTCCGCGCCACGCTAATATGACCATGATGAGCGCCAGCGCCAACGGGATGAGCAGCGCCAGCACAAACAGCGGCGCCAAAAATGACATATCCGGCAGGGCGTCAATCAATACAGTGACGCCGATGCTGAACATGCCTACCGGATAGGCCAGGTTCAATGCACCGATCCACCGGAACAATGGCCCTGCTTCGGCCATCAGCCAGGGCGTATGTTCAGAAGGCGCGCCAGGCGACCAGCGCGGCAGCGCCGAGAGGAATAGCAACCCACACACAACCAAAATTCCCAGGTGCAGCGGGCGCGTCTCGTACCACGGCAGGCGGATGAAAACCTTGTGCGGATCGAAATCGTAAAATCCCTCGATGGGCCGCCCGCTGGCATCCGTATGGAAGATCAGGACGCCTTGCCCATCCACGGCCTGGAAGACCAGCGGGGACGTCTCCACGTAGGCGACGCCGTCCAGGTGCAGCCGTCCATCCGGTGTGGCCTGCAGCGTGTAGTAGCGCGTGAACATATAGACGAACTTATCCGCGTGGGTGAAGGCCCAACGACTCTCCCGATAAGCGCCGACGAAGGTTTTGGCCCGCGCGGCAGCATCGGCAAGGGGGTGGGGTGCAGCAGCGGGCGCTGCCGGATAGTAGTGATCCAGGAACGCTTGCCGGAACTCGCGGCCTGGTTCGGCCGGCGTCTTGCGGTTGTAGACGACGAAAGCGCCCACGTTATGTTCCGGCAGCAGCATGATCATGCTTTCGAAAAAGCCGGTGCTTCCCCCGTGCCACAGCAGATGCTGACCGTTGCGTTCCCACTCCGCGAAACCATACGTGACGCCCGGCAGCCGCGGATCGTTGGTGAACTGCTGTTGGTGCATCGCCTGCGCCGTAGTTTCTTGCAGCAGGCGCGCTTCTCCATAGCGCCCATCCTGCAGGTGCATCAGCATAAAGTGGGCCATGTCGGTGACGGTCGCGCTGAGGCCCACCGTTGGCGCAGCGGGAAAATACTCGTGCAGGGGGACGGGACCGCGCATACCCTGGTAGTGTCCCAGCGCCAGGTCTGCCGCCCATGCCGCTGGCACAGGTTGGCGGATAGAGGAGCGGCGCATGTCCAGCGGCGCGAGGATGTTTTCTTCGATATATTGCTCGTAGGGCATCCCCGTGACTTGTTGGATGATGTAACCGGCCAAAGCCGCGCCGTAATTCGAGTAGGCGATACGCTGTCCCGGCGGCATCACTCGCGCCGGCAAGTAGTGCGTGACGTACTCGTCCAGCGGCAACCCGTCAGTGGCGCTAAAGCGGAAGAGGTTGCTGAGTTGATCCTCGAAGCCGGGCGTGTGGGTGAGGAGGTGATACAGCGTGATGGGTTCCGGGTAAGTCGCCGGAATCTGGAAATTCGTGAGGTACGTGTTGACGTCGGCGTGCAGATCGAGCCGTCCTTGTTCGACGAGCTGCATCACCGCCGTCCACGTGAACAGCTTGGTGACGGAGCCGATGTGGAACAGTGTGCGGTCGGCGCTGACCGGCGTGGAACTCCGGCTGTGAATAAAACCGTAGCCTTTGGCGAAGAACAGCTCTCCATCCACAACAACCGCGACCGCCGCGCCCGGAATCGCGTGGGTCGCCAACTGTCCAGCGATAAACTCGTCCAGAAAGGCTTCCATCTCCGCCGGATCGGTGGGGCCAGAAGGCGCATCCGCGCTGACGGGAACCGTCTGGCACAACCAGGCCATCGCGCACGCGCCTAGCAGGATGATGCGCGTCAGGTCACGACAGCGACATCCACGCCGCGCAGCTACCACGGCTCGTCGTCCCAATCTCCCTGCGGCAGATGGAGGCCAGCGTCTTTCGCCCAGGCCGCGCGCACGTCCGAAACCAGAAAGATGGAGCCGGTTGTAATGATACCCCATCCGCGCTGAAGACGCGCGCGCGCCGCTGCCAGCGCATCTGCAGGGCTGACGACGATCTCTGCTGCTTTGCCAAAACGCGCACACTTCTCGGCGAGCACGTCAGGCGCAGTGGCGCGCGGGTGATACGAATGGGTCACCAAGACGTGATCGCTGATCGGCAGTAGCGGCTGCAAGACGCCATCAACGTCCTTGTCGGCGGATGAACCGAAGATGAGAATCCAGCGCGTGCCAGGGAACCAGAGATCGAGCGAATGAACGAGGGTTTGCGCGGAGTATGGATTGTGGGCGCAGTCCAGCACGATTGGCGGATCGCGTTGCAACACCTCCATCCGTCCGGGCCATTGGACCTGCTGGAGTCCGGCGTGAACCGTGGCAGGCGTAGCCCACGGGTGTCCCGTCGCGTGTAAAATCTCCGCCGTGGCAATGGCGACGGTCGCATTTTCGCGTTGAAAATCGCCGAGCAAGGCTAAATCATACGTCCCCGCAAAATCCGACCCACCGCCGACCCGCCGCACCGCAATCGTCTGCCCGTCGAGGTCGTAGCGCAACGATTCCCAGGTCCAATCCCGCCCCACCACCGTTAACGGCGCAGACCTTTCAGCGGCAATCGCCTCCAAGACGGCCAGTGCGTGCGGCTCCTGCGGCGCGCTGACCACCGGTACGCCAGGTTTGATGATGCCGCCCTTTTCCCGCGCGATTTCGGACACGGTGCTGCCCAAGACGTGCGTGTGGTCGAGGCTCAGCGACGTAATGATACTGACCTCCGGCACGACCACATTCGTCGCATCCAACCGCCCGCCCATGCCAACCTCGACGACCGCCAGGTCCACCTTCTGCCGTGCGAAGTAGAGAAACGCCAGCCCGGTCGTCACCTCGAACAGCGTCAACCCTTCGATGCTTTCGACCGCCGGGCGTATTTCCGTGAGCAGGGTCGCCACCTCAGCGCGCGGAATCGGTTCACCGTTGATTTGCATTCGTTCGCGGTATGTGTGGAGATGCGGCGAGGTGTAAAGCGCCGTGCGCAGCCCGGCAGCCTGGGCCATCGCGGCCAGCATCGCCGAGACCGATCCCTTGCCTTTGGTACCGGCAATGTGAATGGTAGGATAATCGTGGTGCGGATTCCCAAGCTGTTCCAAAAACGCAACGACGCGCTCGATCTTGAATTCGCGCGGCGTGTAATGTTCGATGCGCCGTTTTTCGTAATCAACCAGGCCATACAAATAGCGCAGCGCTTCGTGGTATTCCATCGGCATTGAGTAGTCCATATTTTCCCATCCAGCTTACACAAATAAAGGAGCCAAAGCATGGCTCCTGGGGCAGATTATACTCGCTTTCGGGGCTTTGGCAAGCCTCACACTTGCGCTATGACGGTTTGTCAATTTCTAAAAGGGTGGTATACTCTCGCCTGTCACTTGAACAGGTGGACAGCGCAGTGGGGGCTCGTCTAACGGTAGGACAGCGGACTCTGAATCCGTATGTGGGGGTTCGAATCCTCCGCCCCCAGCCTGAGAAGTTGAATGCATTCAGACGACACAACAACCCGGTATGACGCCGGGTTGTTGTGTTTTATGGACAGGCGGTGCGCGTTCTCAGGCGACGCCGTTGACTTTGCCGCTCATCCCCTCGATGATGACCTTGCCAATCGTGACCCGTTCCGCTGCCTTGTCGGTGACCAGCCGCGCCTTGACGGCTGCGGGATCGGATTCCAGGCGGTCAATCATCAACGCCAGGGCATGGCGTTTTTCCTCAACAGCGTGGACGAAGACGACGCGCCCCTGGAATTGCACCGCGCGGAAAGCGTGATCGCATTTGCCGTCGAGGTAGCCGTTGTCTTCCACGATCTGCCCCCACACGGACGGGTTCGCCCGCAGGTAATCCATCTTCTTGCCCTCGCCCGCGCAGTGGAAGTACAGGCAGCCGGCGGCCTGATCGTAGCCATAATTGACCGTGGCGAGATAGGGAACATTATCCTTGCACAGCGCCAATGTCATATACTTCTGTCCCGCGATGATGTCCCACATTACGGTAGGGTCGCTGATCTCTTTTTCTGAACGGCGCAGGTGATAGGTTTGCATGGATGTCTCCTTCGTTGGGTATAGTTTCACCCATTATACCACCGCCTGACCAGAATTCTGATAGACTAAAGCGCTCCTTCTTGTATAATGACCCGAAAATAACATGACAGGAGATGTCCAATGCAATCCCAAGAGAAGATCAAGTCACTCATCGCGCAAATGACCCTCGCTGAAAAAGCTTCCCTGTGTTCGGGGAAGGATTTCTGGTATCTGAAAGGCATCGAACGCCTGAGGATACCCTCCATTATGGTCACAGACGGTCCGCACGGGCTGCGCAAACAGGCGGGGAAGGCCGATCACGTCGGGTTGAACGAGAGCGTCCCGGCGACGTGCTTCCCCACAGCTTCCGCCCTGGCCGCTACCTGGAACCGCGACCTGATCTATCAGGTGGGGCAAGCGTTGGGCGAAGAATGTCGCCAGGAAAAGGTCGGCGTGATCCTGGGACCGGGCGCTAACATCAAACGCTCACCCTTGTGCGGTCGCAACTTCGAGTATTTCTCCGAGGACCCCTACCTGACCGGCGAAATCGCCAAAAGCCACATCAACGGCGTGCAAAGCCAGGGTATCGGAACCTCTATAAAGCATTACGCCGTCAACAACCAGGAATTCCGCCGCATGACGATTGACGCCGTGGTGGACGAGCGCGCGCTGCACGAGATCTATCTTCCCGGCTACGAAATCGCTGTCAAAGGCGCGCAGCCCTGGACGGTGATGTGTTCCTACAACAAGATCAACGGCGTGTATGCCTGCGAAAACGCCTACCTGATGACTGACCTCCTCAAGGACGCCTGGGGGCACGAGGGCCTGGTGGTCACCGATTGGGGGGCGATGAACGAGCGTGTGGCGGCGCTGCAAGCCGGCGTCGAACTCGAAATGCCGGGTACGCGGAATGGGAATGACGCCAAAATCGTGGCGGCCGTCGAAGCCAGGCAATTGGATGAAGCTGTCCTGGATCGCGCCGTCGAACGCATTGTGACCCTGATCTTCAAAGCCGCCGACACCCTGGGGCAGGAGTTTATCTGCGATATGCAGGCGCATCATGCCCTGGCGCGCCGTGTGGCTGCCGAAGGCGCGGTTTTACTCAAGAATGACGGCGACATTTTACCCCTGCAGAAGACGACCCGCTTTGCCCTGATTGGCCGTTTCGCTAAAGTCCCGCGTTACCAGGGCGCGGGCAGTTCGCTGATGAATCCCACCCGGCTCGACAATCTGTACGCTGCGTTGCTTGAGCTAACCGGCGCAGATAGCCTCCCCTACGCTCCCGGCTATACGGAGAAAGGCGATCAGCCGGATGAAACCTTAATCCAGGAAGCGCTCGCTCTGGCCGAAAAAGCTGAATTGGTCATCATTTGCGCCGGTCTGACCGACCTGTATGAGACCGAAGGCGTGGATCGCACTCACATGAAGCTGCCACCCGGTCACGACGCTCTCATCCAACGGATAGCTGCCGCACACCCAAAGGTGGTGGTGGTGCTGAGTAACGGTTCCCCTGTCGAAATGCCCTGGGTCGGGGACGTGCCCTGCATTCTGGAAGGCTACCTGGGCGGGCAGGCCGGCGCCGGTGGGATTGCCGACATCTTGTTGGGGCAGGTCAATCCTAGCGGCAAGCTGGCCGAGACCTTCCCCCTCAAGTTGGAAGACACGCCCGCGTACTGCTACTTCCCCGGCGGGCCGGCGACGGTTGAATACCGCGAAAGCCTCTACGTGGGCTATCGCTATTACGATACCGTTGGGCAGCCCGTGCTATTCCCCTTTGGGCATGGCCTGAGCTACACCCGCTTCGCGTACCGCGACCTGGCGGTGAGCCAGCCCGAAGACGCCAACAGTGCAGGCTTTACCGTTACGCTCAAGGTTAAAAACACTGGGAAAGTAGCGGGGCAAGAGGTTGTTCAGCTCTACGTGCGGGATGTAGAATCCACGGCCTTCCGGCCCGCGAAAGAACTCAAAGGGTTTGCCAAAGTTGCGTTGCAGCCCGGCGAAGAAACCAACGTGACGTTTGACCTGGATCGCCGCGCCTTCGCCTTCTACGATCCACGGATCAAGGATTGGCGTGTGGAAGCCGGTGTTTTCGAGATTCTGGTCGGCGCATCGTCCCAGGATATCCGCCTCAGCGCCGCCGTCGAGTTGGGGGATGCGTTGCCCGCCATTCACAGCGCCGAGCGGACAGCGCCGACCGTCTACTACGATTTCCCCAAAGGCGCTTCTATCAGCCAGGAAGACTTCGAGATACTGCTTGGACACCCCGTTCCACCCAACCAGCGCGTACACAAGGGCTTTTATACCCTCAATACGCCCATTGAGGATATGCATGAATCGTTCATCGGCCGGCAATTTGCCAGTATGATGAAAAAACAGATGGGCAAGATGGTTGTGGGAAAAGAAGACACCCCGATGGCCTTGCTGTTGGATGCGATGTCCCATGAAATGCCGCTGCGGAGCATGCTGATGGGTGAAACGCCTTTCAACCGTGAGATGTTGGAGGCTCTCCTGCTGATGATGAACGGCCAGTTTTTCAAGGGCCTGTCTGCTTTCGCGCGTGCTCTGGTGAAAAAGTGAACGAGTCGCAGATTCACCCATCGAGTTGGATCACGCCCGCAAGGGGGGAACGCTGACCTCGAAGCACACCTCACGCTGCGCATTTGTTGACGAACGCACAGACCCCGGTATACTCGGTAAGGTCTTATCATTCTTTGACGTGCGCTCACCGCCCCCGTCTCGGGGGCGGGTATGGCCGGGCTGGAGCATAGTTTTCCGCCTCAGCTACCGCGCAACGATTTTATTGGCGTTGCCCGTTTCCGCATAAAACAGTTTCAAGCTAACGTGGCTGGCAGCGAGCAGGCGGAGTTGTTTGAACGAGACGCCGCGCAGCTTAAGCACGGCAGTTAGGCGGAAACGCCGCTGCGGTGGGGGGTGTACCCACAGGGCGATGAGGCAGGCTGCAATGTCCTGTCGAGGCGACGGCCTCTATCTTAGCCCGGAACAGCCGGTTAGAGTCCGACCAGCGGCTTAAAAAAAGTGTTAGGCCGACTTCGTGTCCTCCTCTTATCTACCGTCTACCGTCTACCGTCTACCGTCTACCGTCTTTTGAAAATTCCCGATTTTTCCTTTCCAAAATTCAAAATCCTTCAATGGTGATGTGCTATTATGTAGAGTAGACGATAGATAGTAGACGGTAGACTGGAGGGGTATATGTCTCGATTACGAATCACGCATTGTATGGCTCACTTTGCGCTTTACGCACTGTGCTTCCTTGTGCTCTTAGTGGCCTGCGTCGAGACGCCCGCGCCGACGCACACTGTTGATCCGGGTACGCCAACGGCCTCGCTTACGCCTCCGGTCTCGCCAATTTCGCCGCTCGCCACATTGACGCCCCCACTCCCCGCGACGGCGACCGCGTTACCGCCTACCGCAACTTTAACGGCCCTTCCACCCACGGCGACGGCGACGCCGGTTCCTCCCACAGCGCCGGTCTCGCCGTTGCCCACGGTGGTTAGCCCACTGCCAATACCATTGCTGCCGCAAAGTGGTGAGCCGGTTAATTCGTACGGGATGGAGTTAAGCGGGACTGGATTGGCGGCGATCGTGGCGTTGCTTACGTCGTTGATGCTGGCTTATGTGCCGGGCTTTCAGGGATGGTGGGAGAGCTATCCGCACAAGCGCGAGAGCCTGGCCGGGGTGGGCTTCCTGCTGGCCTGGGTCTTGGTGGGATTGCACTACGCCGGGGCCGTTGATCTGGGTCTCGGCGCGTTTGGCTGGCCGGTCATCTGGCGCGCCCTCGAAGCTTGGCTCGCCTTTGCCGGAATGGGCCAGTTATCTTTCACCGCCCAAAAGTGGAATCGTAACTCTTAACTCTTAGTTCGCAATGGACGACATCAAATCTGTACCGCTGCCCGGTCTGGAAGAGACGCTCCTCAACCCGCTCGAAGAAGCGCAGTTGAAGAGCCTCGAAGCGCGCCGCATTTTTGAGGCCTCGTCCTGCGATGCTGATCCGTGGATGGATGATTATTGGGCGCTGCTCGGCGAGGGCTATACCTGGCGGCAGGCCGTATATATGCTATGGGCGGCGCAGCCCACCGACAAGCGTGTGCCGCGTACTCAGGGCGAACTGGCGACGCAAATCCTGGGATTGGCCTCGGATCGCGCCATCCGCGAGTGGAAACGCCAGCGCACAGATATGGACGCGCGGATCGCCGACCTGGTGCACAGCGTCATCGTGAAAAACCGCGCGCGCGTCTTAGAGGCGCTCGTCGAATCGGCAGCTAGTAGCAACCCGCGCGCGCACGCCGACCGGCGAATGTTCTTGGAGATGTCGCGCGATTACACGCCCAAACAGATGATCGGGATAGGAGCGATATCCGCCGTGCCCGAGTGGGATGAGGCTACCCTGCGCGCCAAAGCCAACATCCCCGGTTACGAGGCTGATGATGAGCATTGATCAGCAGGCCATTCAACAAGAGTTGGCGCGCCGCGAGTTGGCGCGCCGTGACCTGGCGGCTTTCGCCTGGTACACCTTTCCGCAATACCAGATTGCGCCATTGCACCGCGAACTGTCGCGCGCCTTGATGCGCGTTGAGCAGTACATTGCCAGCGGCGGCAAATCTGGCGTGGGGCGGCTGATGGTCTTTATGCCCCCGCGCCACGGCAAATCGGAAATGGTTTCGGTGCGCTTCCCGGCCTGGTTCTTGGGGCGCAACCCCGACAGCAACGTGATCCTGGTCTCGTGCACGGCGGCGTTGGCGGTCTCCTTCTCCCGCCGCGTGCGTAACATCGTGCTTGATACACCGTTCCAGGCCATCTTTGGCGTGCTGGCGGCCACTGATACTCCGGTACAGATCGCTGATGACACACGCGCGGCGGACGCCTGGGGATTGGCTGGGCGCGCGGGTGGCCTCGTGGCGGCGGGTGTCGGCGGCGCAATCATTGGTCGGGGCGCGCACCTGGCGATCATCGACGACCCCTTCCGCGACCGCGCGGACGCTAACAGCGCCGCCGTGCGCGACCGCGTGGATGAATGGTATCGCAGTGTTCTCTACAGCCGCCTGGAGCGTGGCGGGGCCATCGTGCTGATGCACCAGCGCTGGCACGAAGACGACCTCGCCGGGCGCTTGCTCAAGCGGATGGCGAATGGCTCCGGCGACGCCTGGGAGATCATCAACCTGCCCGCGCTGGCTGATCCCTGGGCGGCGGAATGTGACCCTGTTGAAACGCAGCAGGCATTGGCGCAGGGTTGGAGCAAAACCGTTGACCCGTTAAAGCGCGCGCCCGGCGCGGCGCTGTGGCCGGAAAAATATCCGGTAGAAACATTAGAGACCATCCGCAACGTCGTCGGCGGTTATGAATGGGACGCGATGTACCAACAACGCCCGCGCCAGATCGAGGGCGCGTTCATCAAAGCGCATCGCATCCCCGTCATCGAACAGCCGCCGGACAATCTTCAACTGGCGCGCTATTGGGATTTGGCCGTCAGTGGCAACCAACGCGCCGACTATATCGCGGGGGCGCTGGTAGGACGTAGTCCTGACGGGCGGCTCTACATCCTGGACGTGAAACGCTTCCCTGGCCCGTGGGCTGACGCGCGTCCGGCGATGCTGCGTGTGATGGCCGAACTCGACGGGCCGGAAGTCTTGCAAGGCATCGAGATCGCCGGGCAACAGTCGGGCTATTTTCAAGAATTACAGCGCGATCCGCGCTTGAGTGGGCGCGCCCTGCGCGGCGTCAACCCGCAGGTTGTGGGTAGCAAAGAAGTCCGCGCCCAAATCTGGGCCTCGCGCATCGAAGACGACCTGGTATACCTGCGCGCGGGTGGCTGGAACCGGGATTTTATCGAAGAGGCGCTGGCCTTCCCGCGCGGCGCGCACGATGATCAGGTGGATGCCGTTAGTGGGGCCGTGCAGATGCTCGCGCAGCGCGCGCAGATCGCTTTGGGGACGGGGTGGCAGCAGACGGTGGACGGTAGACGGTAGACGGTAGACGGTGGACGGTAGACGGTAGACGGTAGACGGTAGACGGTAGACGGTGGACGGTAGACAGTAGACGGTAGACGGTAGACGGTGGACGGTAGACAGTAGACGGTAGACGGTAGACGGTAGACAGTAGACGGGGAAGAGATTCCTCGGAGGACTTCGGAATGACGATTTATAGAGTTGATCCACGCGACTATAGGTTGAAAACGATCACACCGCAACAGTTTTACGGCGAGGGCTATAGCGCGCAGACCGCACCGCTCTCTCTGACGACGGCTTACAGTGCCAGCGTGTGGGCGTTCCGTTGCGTCCAACTGCGTGCGCAAACCATCGGCGGCTTGCCACTGGAGGTGTACAGCCGCGAGACTGGCGAACTGTGGCCTGAGCATCCGCTCAACCTGCTGTTTGGCGACGAAGATAGCGACTTGCTGGCGCGCCTGGAAACCGCGCTGTGTCTGTGGGGAACGGCGTACCTGGAAATCACCAAAGCCGTGCTTGGCAGCGCGCGGGGCCTGCGCTGGCTGAACCCTGGCGCGATGGTATTGCTCAAAACCGCTAAAGGCATCGAGAAATTCATTTATACCCCGGCCTCCGGCGCGACGGCGCGCGACTTTGGTCGCAACGACGTAGTGTACTTGCACACCTTCCATCCCACCGACGACCTGGACGGCTTAAGCCCACTCACCGTGGCCTTGACTGCCGTGGGCGTGGATCAAAAGATCGCCCGCTACGCGCAGAGCTTCTTTGGCAACGGCGCGCGCATCGAAGGCATCCTCACCGTGCCCGGCGCGGGCGATGAACAGGTTGACCTTTTGGAAGCGAAGTGGCGACAAACTTTCCGTGGCATGGGCAAGTGGTTCAAAACGCTTATCTTCGGCGCGGCGGACGTGAAATATCAGCCGTTGAGTTACCCGCCCGAAGACCTGGCGTTGGAGACCTTGAGCGCCGAAATGCGCCGTACTATCTGCGCGGCCTTTGGCGTCCCGCCGATCCTGGCGGGCGCGTGGGAAGCCTCCAACTATGCCACCGCCAAAGAACAACGGCAGTCCTTCTACACCGAGACCATCTTGCCGGAACTGGACTTCATTGAAGATGAATTGAACAAACAATTTGTGCGTCGCTTCTATCCCGAAGCCTACATCGCCTTTGACGTGAGTGGCGTCAATGCCCTGCGCGAAGACGAACAGACGCGCAACCAGGCGCTCACTACGGCAGTCGGCGGCGGTTGGATGACGATCAACGAAGCCCGCGCGCGCGTGGGCCTGCCCGCCGTTGTGGGCGGCGACGTGCTCTTGCCTGCGCCGGGGACGGCCCCCATTGTGGCTGCCGCACCTTACGCCGATACTGGCGCGCTAGAGGTCGCGCCGGATGTTGGATTTTTTCGGCAAAGCGCAACCCGCAGCGCCAGATACCCGTGATGACGAACTCGGTGAGCTGTATCATCCAGCTTGGGGTGAGACAACGATTGAGAGTTTGCAACGTTTGGAACACGGGCTGGCGCGCGCATTGCAGGCCTGGTGGCTTGAGACACTCGGCGATTTGGCTGGAAAAGCAGATTTACCCGGCGCGGTGATAGCGAACCTTAACAGCGATGAATGGTGGCATTTTGTGGAGACGCGGCTCTCCGAGGTGTTGGCGCGGCGGCTCGTGTTGGGCGCGCGGCGCGGGTTGGCGATGGCGGAGCGGCAGCTGGCGATGCGTGGGCTGTGGCAATATGTCAATCCACGGGTGCTGGCCTGGGCGCAGCAACACGCGGGCGAATTGGTGACGGCGATTACGGATGAAATTCGCCTTACGACGCAGACGACGATCAACACGGCGTTGGTGGCGGGGGAATCCTGGCCGATGATCCGCGAGCAATTGAGCGATGTTTTTCCGCGCTGGCGGGCGGAACGGATCGCGCGCACGGAGGTCATCCGCGCGGGGGTGCAAGGCGCGTTGGCCGGATACGAAGCCTCCGGGACCGTGCGCGGGGTGCGTTGGTTAGATAATCAAGCCGGGGCGTGTGAGGATTGTAAGGCGTTGCACAACCAGGTGCGCCCGTTGGGTAAGGCGTTTTATAGCGACACCTTCGGTGATGGGCTGCCGCCGCGTCATCCGCATTGCCGGTGTGCGATTGTGCCGGTAACGATCAGCGAGGCCGCGCGCTTGCCTGAAGGTCATCCATTGCGTGAGGATTGGCGCAATAGCCTGGCGGAATTGACAGATCGGAATACGTACACGGAGATTGGCGGTGTGCGCATCACCGGCGAGCGAATGCAGCACTGGCAATATCGTTATCCGGCAACGCGAGACAATGAGGCGGTGTTGCGCGTGGCATTGTTGACGCCAAGCGCACGCACGCGCGATAAACGGGGCAATGAACGCCGTTACGCGCAAGATGGACAGGGGCGATGGTGGCGGGTAGTAGTTGCAGAAAGCGTGTCGCCTTTTGTACTTTCGTTTCAGCGGGTACACGCTGTTGGCAAATGAAAAGTGCGCCCTCTGCAACTGCCCGCCAATGCAGAACCCCTTAACGGGGCGGCTCAAGGGCAAACCGGGCGCGCTTCTCTACGTTAAAGGTTGGCAGGGCGCTCGCATCCTGCTCTTCCACTGTGGGCGTGCGCGAACGACTACACTTCAACCTGATTTAAGTATAGCACAATGACTGACGAAATCAAGATTGAAATTCACGGATTAGAGGAATTGACCCGCTTATTGGATGAATTTGGCAACCTGGAAGAAGCGGTGTATTTCCCGTTACGCGAGGCGATGAGCCAGGCCGTGCAGTTGATCGAGGCGCGCGCGAAGCAGAATTTAACCGATAACGCGAGTGTGGCTTCCGGTGCGTTGCGTGCGATGGGGGTTGGCAGTAACGTTGAAGTGACGCCCACTGCGCTGACGGGGATCGTGTATGCCGACATCCGGCGCAACGGGGTCAATTACGCGGAGGCAGTAGAGTTTGGAACGCGCAAGGGCTATATACCGCCATTGGAACCGCTGATCGAGTGGGTACGCTTGAAGGGCCTGACGGGCGTTGTGACGTTAGCGCGGGGTAGACTTAAACGCGCCAGGCAGCAATCGGCCATCGAGCAATTAGCGCGTCAGGTGCAATGGGGCATCTACTATCACGGGACGGCGGCGCGGCCTTTCTTTGAACCAGCAGTAGAAGCCAGTCGCGCGGAGATTTTGCAGTTGTTTGAGGATGCGGTTACGCAGATAATAGCGCATTTGTAACTTTTGACTTGCAACTATTCCAGGAGGTGCTTATGCCTTATTTGATTGTTAAGCAAGACGATGAGTATTGTGTGTACAAAGAAGCCGCCGATGGCGAGCCGGACGGCGCAACGTTGGGCTGCCATTCAACCGTGGCAGCGGCTGAGGCGCAACGGCGCGCCCTGTATGCGGCTGAGGACAAGAGTGCATACAAAGCCACGTTGGACGCCGCCGGGCGCGTGGGCGGCTATGGCGTGGTCTTTACCGGGCCGCAGGCCAAAGATTTACAGGGGGATTACTTTGCTCCGGACACTAACCTGTGGCTGGAGCACTATCCCGTCGTCCCGCTGCTTTATCAGCACGGGCAGGATCAGTTCGTGGGCAAGCGGGTGATCGGGACGGCGCGCCCGCGCCGTGATGATATTGGCGTGTGGTACGAAGCGCAATTGCAGCAGCGCGACGAATATGAGGCGCTGATCCTGGAATTGGTCAAGGCTGGCGCGTTGGGTTATTCGACTGGTTCACTGCCGCACCTGGTCGAGCGCGCGCCGGATGGCAAACTGTTATCGTGGCCCGTGGCAGAGATTACCCTTACGCCTACTCCTGCCGCCGGGCCGTACCTGACGAGCGTCAGCGCAATCCGCAGCGTCTACAAAAGCGCCGGGATTGAAAATCACGCAATCACAGATCAATCAATCACAGATGGAGGTATAGCGATGGAAGAGCAAGAATTGGAAAGCAAAATCAAAGGTGTGGTAGACGCGGCGCTTGCGCCCTATCTCACGCCCAAGAGCGAGACGCCTCCGGCGTCCACGCCCGAAGCGCGCAAAGCGGAGGCGCTCAAGGCGTTCAATATGTATCTGGCAACCGGCTCAAAGACCAAAGCATTGGAAGAGGGCGAACCGGGTGAAGGTGGTTATCTGGTCCCCGAACAGTATTACGCGGAGGTCGTGCGCGGGCTGAAGGATGCCAGCATCATCCGCGCGGCAGGCGCGCGGGTGATTCAGATGACTTCGGACACAATGGAAGTGCCAACGATGACACAATCCACCGCAGCGGTCATCGTGGACGAGGAAGGCAACTACAGCGATGTTGATCCTTCCTTCGGGCACGTTACCTTTACGCCCTTCAAGTTTACCAAGCTGGTCAAGGTTTCTGAGGAACTGGCGGCAGACGCGGCCTTCGATATGTGGGGGCAGGTGCTCGCGCCCGATTTCCAGCAGGCATTTGCCGCAGCCGAAAATACCTACTTTACTACTGGTGACGGCACGACCGGGCCGCAAGGCGTGGTTACTGGCGCGGGGACGGGTGTGACGGCGGCGGCAGTCAACGCCATCACCGCCGATGAGGTCATTGATCTCTACTACAGCCTGAACTATCTCTATCGTGGACGGGCCGTGTGGATGATGAATGATGCCGTGCTCAAGTACGTGCGTAAGTTGGTCGATGGCTCTGGTAACTATCTCTGGACGCCGGGCTTACAGGCCGGGCAGCCAGATATGCTGCTGGGGCGTCCGGTGATCACCAATAACGCAATGGCGGCGACGTTACAAGCCAGCGCGAAAGTGATACTCTTCGCCGACTTCTCTTATTATTGGATCGGCCAGCGCGCGCAGATGACCGTGGATCGCAACCCGTTCCTGTACATGTACAACGGGCAGATCGGCTACTTCGCGCGGATGCGCGTGGACGGTAACGTGATGCTCCAGGAAGCCTTCAAGTTGCTGGTGATGAAGGCATAAGCGAGGATCAGCAATACGGAGGAAACGATGACACAACAAAAACTTAACTACATCTTTATGGCGCTTTTGCTGGTCGCTGTGCTGGTGGCGGGCTGGTTTGGCGTGACCCTCCCGGTCACGCCAGAAATCCCCGCGCCGTTGCCGGTGAATCTTACGCCATTGGAGCAACGTGTAGAGGCGCTGGAGTCTATGGCCTTGTCACAAGCAGTCAACACAGATTTCCGCGCCCCAAATGTGCCGTGTTACCAGGCGGTAGGCGGGCGTAGCTGGGTGGCTGAGGATGGCTGCGCGTGGATCGTCGATGGCGGTCAATTCCGGCTGACCGGAGAAGTGTACACCTTGACCGGCGCGCGCACCCTGACGGTGACGACTTCCTCGTATGTCGTCAGCGCCACTGCCGTTACCACACTCACGTTGGCGGGCGGCGCGCCTGGCGATATGGTTTTTCTGACCAACATTACTACCAACAACGTGGTGATCGTGGACACCGGGGCGACGGCGGGCGGCAGTAGCCGCACGTTAGGCAAGGACGACGTGATCGGATTCATCTACAACGGCGGCAAGTGGCTGGAGTCTTTCTACTCTGACAATAGCTAAAGCTTAGGGGGCGCGATGGCCGATTATTGCACGGTAGCTGAAATTAAGGCGCTGGCCGGGACTACGTTAGCCACTGACGACGTGTTGTTGACGGTACTGGCGACACGCGCGTCGCGGATCATCGACACGTATACCGGGCGTGTTTTTGGTGCGGTCACGGCAACGCGCTATTACACGCCCGGCACAGACACAGTGGGCAAGCTGTTGTATCTGGACGATGACTTGCTGAGTGTGACTGCGTTGACGACCAACGGCGTGGCGCTGGCAGCTTCAGCTTACACGTTGCTGCCATTGAACACGGTACACAAGAACCGCGTGCAACTTAAAAGCGCGTATGACTGGCAATACCCAGACGATCCGGTTGGCAGCATCGTCCTGGCCGGGTCGTGGGGCTACAGCGCGACGCCGCCTGCTGACGTAACGCAAGCGGCGGCGCGGCTGGCATTGTGGCTCTACCGGCAGCGCGAGGCCCCCTTCTCGCGTGTCGGGAACGCCATCACCGGCGAGTATGAAGTGCCGGTTGCTTTGCCGGATGATGTCCGCGCATTGCTGGACGCTTATCGGCGGGTGGTATGGGGAGCAGCGTAGTGGCAACGATCGCGGCGACGAAGACGGCCATCGGGACACTGTTGAGCGGCGTGACGGGGATCAAGCGCGTGTACACGACTGCGCCGAACAGCATCGTGCCTGCCGACTTGCCTGCTGCTGTCATTTACACCGGCCCCAGTGTTTACGTCGAGCGCTGGTATAACACACAGGGCGAGACGCGCCAGTACATCGTGCGCATTTACGTGCTCTCGCTCCAACAAGGTGTGCCGGGAGAAGCAGAGAGCCTGTGCGAGCCGTTTTTAGCGGCTGTGCGCGCGGCGTTTGTGGACGGTGGACGACTGAGCCGTTTAAGCGGCGTTCTGGAAGCGCGCTTGACCGGCGACCAGGGCATTAGTGTACTCGTGTTAGGCGGTGTGAGCTATCTGGGGGTTGAAATTGCCCTGGAAGTGACGCAATAAGGAGGTGATCCGGTGAAAGAGCGTTGTTCGCGTTGCGGTTCCTCGCTGCGGTGGGCGCGTGACGGCAAATGTCGCGTATGTAGTAATAACGTTTTGGCAGTTCCTAAGCCGTGGAGCGAATTGCTGGAATTGCCTGGCATCAGCAGCGAGATTGCCAGGGCGCTATATGCAATGGGTTTGCGTACCGTTGCGGACGTGCAGCGCGCATCGGATGAAGTTTTGTTGAGTGTGCCGGGCATTGGCCCAGTGCGCGTCGCGAAAATTCGCGGATTGATCTCAAATGGTAGATAGGAGGACAAGATGACCGCAGCAAGTCAACAAATTGCTGGAATCAGCTTCCGTGGGGTCCAGGTGCTGGCGCTGAACAGTTTGGGCGTCCCGGATGCTACTACGAAAACGGAATATGCCGGGTTGCGCATTATCGGCGCGAAGGCGCTGACTATCAATCGCCCGGAGTGGGGGAATATCTATGCCACCGGCGATGATCGTGTTTTGGCGTCTTTCACGTTGCCGCCGACTGAGGGGGCGTCCGGCGAATTGCGCGTGGGCGCGTTCGATATGACGGCGGAGGCGCTGTTAGGTGACATTAACATTAAAAGCGCCGGAGAGCGAAAGCTGTTGCCGTTCGGCACGGACGTGGTGGCTTTGCCGCAGGTATGCTTGCTTGGCTGGCGCGAGGCCAAGAGCGTTGCCAGCGGCGATGAGGGTCGCGCGCATTATGAGTTTATGCTCATCCCGCGCGCGACGCTTACGCCACGCGGCGGCCCGTTCGATGAACGCGCCGTGACCGAGCGCACGTTGGGCGTGCTGTGTCACAAGACGAGCGCCTACCCCTGGGGCGAGGATTTGGCGCTTTCGACAGACGGACACACCGAGATGGAAGGCGCAGAGGGCACGTCAGAATATGTGCCGCGTTTGTGTGCCTTCAAGGGTGATGGCACTGAATTGGTTTTTACGTTCGGCGTTGAAGCCGTGAGCACGGCTAAGATCAAAGTGTACCGGGTGACTGGTGCAGGGGTTTTCAGCGACATCACGAGCAGCGGGGACCTGACCATTGCCGTTGACAAGCTCACTTTTGGCACAGGCAAAGCGCCTGCGGATGGCGATTTTATCATCGTGATGATGGAGGTCGCCGCGTGAGCATAGTCACTTTGAGTAACGGGCGGACGGTAGAGGTCTATCCTGTTCCGCCGTTTGCCCTCACCAATGTCGAGGCGCGCTATCCAGGCGTCACCCCGGAGGCCGTTACCCTGCGCGAGCGGATGATTCGTGAGACGGCCTGGTTGTTGGCATTGCCTGACGTGAGTATCCCGGAGGGCTGGCAGTGCCCGCGCGCGTTACAGCACGCGGGCATCGAGCCGCGCCAGGGCGAGACGGGGCGCATCCTGGACTACATCGAATATGGTCTGCTCTTGACGGCGGACGATATTCGCGCGGTGCAGGTGGCAATGTATGGTGGGGCGTTGACAGAGGACGAAATCGGCGCAGCCGAGGCCACCTTTCGCCTTGACCGCGGACACACAACCACTACTGCCGATCCCTTCTAATGCCGAAACGCCGGAGATTCGCGTGGGGGCGTTTTTCGAGGAGACGGGGGCCGCCGATAAACGGCACATCGGCTATGCCGACTGGCTGCGGCGGCCCCGTTGGGAACGCGCGGCAATGGTGGCGCGTGATCGGTTACAGGCGCGCCTGGACTACTGGACAGGGCAATGGGCGCAGGGGAAAAACCTACCCGCGCCGATGATAGCGCAAGGATAACGCATGGAAAATGTGCAGCAGATGATTCTTGAGCAGGTGCGTGGAATTTCCATAGAAGTACAGCGTATCCCACAAATTCTGGCGCGCCTGGATTCTATCTCGGAGGCACAGCATCGGCTTGAAGCGCGCGACGACGAACAAGCCGCCGCCATTACGGATTTAAAAAATCGCGATCATGAATTTACCGCGTCGTTTACTGTGCTGTCGAATGAAATCCGCCAATTGACGCGGGATATCGACGCGCTGAAACAGGAAATCAATCCGTTGAATATGCTGATTCCTACAGTGAACTCGTCCAGCTTACGTATCGAAAAGCTGGAAGCTACGGCGTTGGATAGAGAGCGGCGTGAGCAGGTTGATAAAACGTTGTCGGAAATCAATGAATGGCGACCGCTGCTCAAAGGATTGCGCTGGGGGCTGCTGATTATCGGCGGTATGCTGGTGATGGCAATTTTTAGCGCGATCTTGTGGGCAATGGGGCAAAGCGGAGTATTGACACCGTGATTGTAAAAAGCACGTTGGCTAAACGGATCGTTGAAATCGCTAAACGTTTGCGTAAACTTGTGGATGAGCTTTTCGCCAGTGTGGGCGAATTGGCGCAAGTTGCCGAGGATTACGAACGGGAACGCGCGTTATGTTTGCGCTGTGGCGCGCCGCTGGACGCTAAGGGTCGTTGTCCGGTGTGCTTTGAACGAGATCGCGCGAAGCTGGAGAATGACGAAATATAGATTACTTGTCTAAGGGAAAAGTGTTAGGATCGGCACGATGATGACGACGATAACTGGCCGTATTGGACGGTGTAAGGGGGCGTGATAGGCGACGAATAAGAATAATGAGCAAGCCTATCGGCCAGCCTATTAAATTGAGTAGCAAGAAACCTATCCATAATAATTCGGCGTTCATAGATTAAGTATAACATATTTTTGGGATAAGGCTATGGCAGATCGCACAGTAGAGGTTTTATTAAAACTAACTACCAGTCAATTTAAGGCTGGGACACAAGCCGCACAAAACGCAGTCACCGGATTAGGTACAGCTATGACTGCGGCTATACAACGGGGGATTAGTCCACTTAACGCGCGAATTATAGCAGGAACGGCAGCTTTGAGTGCCTACCGCGCCGCCCTGCAGACTGGGGCAACGGCTACAAATGCTGAAGCACGCGCGGCGCAAGCAGCGACACAAGCATTGAATCAAATGGGCGTTGCACAGCAGCGTGCTACGAATACTGGTAAGGCTAATACTGCGCAGCTTGCTGATATTTATAATGCGACAATGGCGCTGAAGACCGGTTACGAGACTGTTACGCGCACAGTTAACGAATTTATCATTATTGGCGAGCGGGCCGCACAACGCGAGCGTACCGCGCGGATGTTTGAGAATCTTTCTGGTAGTACGAAAGCGGCAGAGGCAAATTTAACGGCAATGCGCAAAGCTACGCATTACACGTTGAGCGAGACAGCGGCGATGGCGCAAGCGATCACGCTGTTAGGATTAGGCTTAGCGAAAACACCTCAGCAATTAGCGCAGATTACTCAGCAAGTCACCGCGATGGGGCAACAATTTGGTGGGCTTTCAGCTGAGGGCGCGATCCAGGCGTTTTCTCTCACAATTTCCAATCAAAGTTTTCAGCGTTTAGATGCCTTCGGTTTAAGCGTTGATGATGTGCGCAAACGAATGGAGCGTTTTACGCGCGAAGGCAAAAATGCTGAGGAGGCATTTAAGTTAGCTTTTTTAGAAGCTTTGAATGATCAGTTTGAAACGATTGGCGGCAATGTTGAGGACAGCTTGACGCCATTTGAACAATATCGAGCAGCGGTCGCCGATTTGACGGCGGCATTGGAGGAGGGATTTTTACCGGCAGCTACGCGCACAGTTGAGGCGCTGCGTGATATAGCAAAATGGGCCAGTGGCGCATTTCGCAAAGAGGCAAATGCTGCTGTTGGCGAACAATTGGCTGGCGCTGAAGGTCCGGCGGCGTTTGCTGATGTGGTGCAACGTGCCGGTGCTATGGCGACGTCTATTAAAGGTCGTCTGGGATTAGGACCGGATTTTGCAGCATTGCGTCAAAATATCATCGATAATGCTTCTTCTCAGGAAGAACTTAATGCGGGTATGGTGGTCTACAATCAATTGCTACAGCAATGGATTGATAAAATGCCCGCTTTGGCGCAACAAATCGTCTTAGAAAACGATTTGGCGAGCGTAACAAAATTAAATACTGATGCAACCAATGAATTTATGATGGCGCAGGCTACACGCGCAGCGGAAGCAGTTAACGTTGAGCGTCAGGCAGCGCGTGAGCGGGCACAATCTATACTAGATGCAGCTAATAAGGTGGTTGCTATTGAGCAGGAGATGGCCGCGAAACGGCGCGCTATTCAGGACGATTTCCGCCAGGAATCGGCTGATATTGAACGTCAGCGCGGACGCGATGCGCAACTGGAAGCCCTCCGCGCGGGCTGGGCGTTGATCGACGCCGAACGCCAACAGGCGCAGCAACGGGCGGCGATCCAGGCACAATACCAGAAGGCGACGGCGCAAGCCGCCGAACAATTCGCGCGCGCGCAGGCACAGGCTGCGCAACAGTACGCCCGTCGGCAGGTGGAGATTGAGCGCGACTACCAACGCCAGGTCGCCGATATTCAACGGCAATATGCGGAAGATGAATTTGAGGCCACACTTAACCGTGACGCGGCAGCCCTCTTCCGCGCGCAGCGCAAGCGCGACCAGGAGTTAGCCGACGCGCAAGAGAATCGCAACGAGCAACAGCAGCAAGCGGCGCAACAATACCAGGACGCGCTGGCCGCCGCGCAACAGGCGCGCCAGGATAGTCTGGCGCAGGCTGAGCAAGCGCGCGCCGAAAGTCTTGCCAATCTCGAAGCCTCCATCCAAGAGGAACTGGCCGCCAAACGGCGCGCCGAAGAACGCGCGCGCCAGGAGCAGGCATTACAGTTGGCCTGGCAAGAACAAGACCGGCAACTCTATTTGCAGCGGCGGTATACGCAGATTGTGGGCGAATACGCAGCCGAGCTACAGGCTGCCCAAAACTATTACACAAGCCTGATCCGCCTGGAGCAAGCCTACCGCGCCTCTAACGCCGTCAGCGCTCCAACGGGGACGGCGCGCCCCGCTCGCCCAACTGCTTACGCCGAAGGTGGCTACAGTCTGAACGGCGGGCTGGCGCTGCTCCATCCGGGCGAATTTGTGTTGAATCCGCAGACCACCCGGCGTTTGGAAGGCGCGGTCGGCGGCGCGCTTTCGCAACAGAACGTCGTTAACCGTGGGGTAACGGTCAACGCGCAATTTACCGGAATGGGCAACAATGATCGGGCCTGGTTCGAGGCGCGCCTGAGTGACTTTTCCCGTCAATTGAGCGAGGTGCTGCAATGACCAGGTATCGTTTAAGTGATGCTTTTCCCCTGACAGATAGCGATTTGTGCAGTGCACTGTTTGGCTACGATCCTCGCAACAGTTACAATCCGGGCGCTGAGCGCCTGACTACATTGGCCGGAACAACGATAGATGTGGGTTATCCGCGCGTAACCTGGCGTTTCGCGGCGCTTACCATCGAACAGTGGGAGGACTTGCTTGACCTGGTGGGCGACTACAGCGGCCTGGTGTACATCGAAACGCGCAACGATATTGATGAATGGCAGCAATGGCAAGCTATCGCGCGCTTGCCCGAACCGCGCGCGCTCAACCGGTGGGGCGGGTATTACCGTGATGTTGAAATTGAATTTATCCTACTGGCTGATCTGACGCCAAGCTAACTGAGAGTCAAAAATGAATCTGGATCAAGCGCGTCTTCAACTTCTATGCGCCCCGATAACGCCGCTCTGGACGGGGACGGTGAACGCTTATAGTGTGGGTGACTTCAAGCTGACGGTGACGACCGTTACGGGCACGTTCCCCACCGATATTGCCAACCTCGTGATTGTCCACAATGGCAACGAATTTGCACGTATCAAATCTCGCGCCGGGCAAGTGCTTACGCTGGCCGAAAACCCAGTACAATTTTTGACGACTTCCACCGTCGCCATCTACGATGCGCGCTTGCCCTGGACGCGCTACCAACGCATTGATGACGGCGTGGTGTACAAAGATTACGACATCCCCTTTCCGGCCACGTGGCAAGCCGAACTACCCCCAACTGCCATTCTCAAGGCGCGTATCAGTAGTAACCCCTGGGGCGAGGCAATCTATGCGCCTACTAATACGACGATTTACCTGGACGCCAGCGGCTCTTACGCAAATCTGGCGACTGGCGCACCACTGAGCTATGCCTGGACGCCGGGCAGCGACGGAACAATTACTGGCAGCGGGGCGACGGTGACGTGTGTGTACACGACTACGGGCTTTCGTTACCTGAAATTGGTCGTCACCGATGCGCACGGGACAGCTAGTGTGCGCTATCTGCCGGTTTGGATCGGTGACGCGCAAGTATTTGACGCGGTGACGCGCTGTAATGCGCGCTGGGATACGCGCCAGGGTTGGACGGTTGATCTGGAGCTATCTGGTACATACCCCGTTTTACAATATGGCCCGGCGCTATTGGTAGATATGGCGACCCGCGAGGCGCTGTTTTTCGGATTCATCGTTCCCAACACCATGACACAGACTTTCGAGACAACGACGCGCACCGTCACATTACAGAGCGCGTTGGCGTTCTCGCGCTATCTGTATGCCTACCCGTTTTTAGTGACAGGCTTAACCGGCGCAGAGACGCCGGATAATTGGGCGGAGGTCTATGGTTTGACATTGGCGCGGGCATTGTGGTTTTTGTTATACTGGCACTCGGTTGTGCCGGAAATAGTCAATTGTGATTTGAGCGGCGCGCCAACGCGGGTTATCAGCGGGCAGGAGTTCACGCTCGGTAATCTGGTGCAACAAATGGAGGCGGCGCTCAAGAGCGCGTTTTGGCAAGCGCGCGGGCAACGCGCCGGTGGGTTTATCGTTGATACTGATCCGTTGTATCTCGACAGCGCGGACTGGGCGGCTCTGAGCGGCGTGGATTTGAGCGCGGCGACGACCTTGCGCGCGGCTATCGAAATGGAGTACGCGCAGCCCAACGTTAGCCAGGTGCGCGTGGGCGGCATCTATCGGGGCAGTGGCGGAAGCTTTGAACCGGCATTGGCGCAAGCGCCTGCCTATCCCGCCGCGTGGGGCAATCCAGCCGAGGTCAACGGATTAGCGCCCGCCGATGAAACCGAGTTGCATCTCTGGGCGCGCCGGTACATCGCCGCCGAAAACTATGCTGCGCAGTACAGCGTGCAGCCGGGATTGGATGTTGATCCAGCAACAACGTTGGTCGCCGATCTGCCTGGCGTGCGCGTGGCAATTGAGCGCGCGCAACTGAATTTCGATCCGCGCGCGTTGTGCTGGCAAGCCAGGCTGGAGGGCCGCACCTACGGGCCAAGCGTGTCGGCGGTCTCTGTGCCGCTGCCGCCGCCCATTGTTTATCCACCGCCGTCGCTGCCGCCGTTAGAGCCGCCCATTTGGGACCCGCTCCCCGAAGAGGTATGGGGTGACGGTAATGTGGTAGTATTTGCCGTCAATGAGTATGAATCCGCGGAAGGCTATATTTTTAGAACGTTTAATTTTCGTTCTGCGTCGCCAACGTGGGAGAATATCACGCCGACGAATTGGACATTTGCCACAGCCTTCGGTTTGACAATGCCGATCAAAGTCCTTGATATAAAAATCAATCAAATCACGCAATCTGTATGGGTTGAAATTCGCGGCGATAACGGCTGGTTTGGCGTGATTTATTCGCGGGATGCGCTTGACCGGGATGTGACTGTACCTGCTTGGAACTTGCTATTGCCGCAAGGCAATCTTTCGCCTACGCCATTAACTTTTGTGCGCGCCGAATCTGGGGCAATTTGGCGGCATCCACGTTTGATGTTTGATACAACTTTGACCATTGGCTCATATATGTTTGTGCGAATGTGTGAAGGCAATGCCGACGGCTCGGTACGGGTCTCCGAGAGCTTGTTTATGGCGCGCTTCGATGATGATGGCGTTGTTTCACAGGTTACGGCGATAGGGAAAGACGCCGGCGATACTCTCGCGGCGACGGTCGATTGGAATGATGACATAACCGGTTTCCGTTCCATCGGGCGCTCTAGTGGTAAAAATTATCGTTGCAATGTGCCGTTTGGAACTCCACTTTCGGATGTTACTAACTTTTTTGCGCCTAATGTTCGTCCCAATACGCTCTATCGTCCATTGTTGCGTGCTAAACCCGGATATTCTATTACTGGAAACAATGCCACGACTGAGGGGTGGTATATCTCGGAGAACAGTCTGTGGAATGGAATTGATGATCACAGTGTTGTACTGAATTTCAACCGTGTGATACTGGGGATAGATAGCGTATCGCAGAGCGAACAGCCTTATGCGCGCAATATCGGCCAGCGCGAGGGTTGGCTGGCAATCTATTCTGGTTCAGCGGTGAATAATGCCACGCTCTGGCGGTCATTGGATGGAGGCGCGACGTGGAATACGCTAAGTAATGCGACTATTCCGTATTACGTTAGCATTCTTGTACATGTAAAACCTGGTTTCTATCCGGGGGAATCTCCCTATTATGCACTGTTTCAGACCTATAAAACAACGTCTGACCCTGGCCCGTGGCAGGGAAAAATTTTTATGTATGATATTGATGGTTTGCAGTTGCTTGAGAAAACCGGGAATCTGGAGAGTCTGGTGAGCAATGCCAGATGGGGCGTATATCCGGTTTCGATGGGCGTGTTTGATGTATGGTGGGGGCGGGAATGAACCGCGATCTGCAACACGCTGCGCGTAATCTACGCCGCAAAGGCCCTTTCTTGCGGGGACTGCTCGGCGACTTTGACAGTCACATCACCGTCAGCGGACGGCCTGGCTATTATTATGTGCGCGTTGAAAAGCCAGGCGGCTATGAGGTGGGCATCTTCCCCGGTCGCGTGCGCCCGCTTTACAATTTGCCGGTGCAGATCGAAACGCATCCATTAACTGGTATTCAATATATCGCGGGTTTGGATGATGTGACGGTTGCGTATGGCGGCACAGACCCGGCCACGATTCCCGGCGATGTAGGTTTGCACGGTGAGACGCATAGTTGGGGCGGCGACGATATGCCAGTCTGGTTGCACTCGTTGCAAATCTTCCCGCTGCGCTGCCAGCCGCACGCCACTAATAATAAGGCCGTACTGGTGCAATCCGGGACATATTTCGCCGAAGGTGTATTTGCTTTCCTCGCCGCGCCGGTGACAGTTGATCTGACAGCTTATGTGCCCAGCTTTGGGGTAAAATACATTTTGCTATATCTCGATGCCGCCGGTGAGGTAGGGGTCATCGACAATGGCGCAACAAATTTGAGTGGACTGGGCGTTGCGCCAACGGGGATGTACACCCTGGCGGCGGTGCGCCTGATTCCCACCGGTATCACGTGGCAAGACATTGTGGATTTGCGTTTTATGCCGCAGAATCCAGGTTTGTTGATGGCGTTTTTGGATTTGCTTGATACGCCGAGTGCGTATACTGACGCAGCGGGCGATAAACTGGTCGTCAAGGCCGATACCAGCGGGATAGAATTCCAGGATGATACCTTCCTCACCCTGGACGACACGCCAGCCGACTATACGGATGATGGCGGCAAGCGAGTTTTTGTCAAAGTCGATCAAACAGGTCTGGAGTTTTTGCCGGAGACCTTCCTCACGTTGGACGACACGCCAGCTGACTACACGGACGACGCAGGGAAAAAGGTAGTTGTCAATCCAACTGCGGACGGGCTAGACTTTAAGGCTGACACCTTTCTCACGTTGGACGACACGCCAGCTGACTATACGGATGATGGCGGCAAGCGAGTTTTTGTCAAAGTCGATCAAACAGGTCTGGAGTTTTTGCCGGAGACCTTTCTCACGTTGGATGACACGCCAGGCGATTATACCGGCGACGCGGGGAAAAAAGTTATTGTCAGTTTTGCCGAGGATGGGCTAGACTTCGAGGCCGACACCTTCATCACATTAAATGATACTCCCTCGGCATACACCGGACAGGGTGCGAAGATCGTCGCCGTGAAAGCCGACGAAACGGGATTAGAGTTTGTAACTGGCGGCGGTGGGGGCGGCGGTGGGGATACGGCGATCACTTTTCAGGCGCGCTATTGGACGGTTGACGGGCCGCTCGCCGTGGCCTCTGAGGTCGGCGGTGTGTGGCGGATCGTGGAGAATTTTATCATTAACTACTGTTCGATGTATCTCTATGATACGGGAGATTCGAGCAGTACGATCATTGACTTTGACGTATCAAATGATGGCGGCGCGACCTGGACGACACTCTTTACAACGGTGGGCAATCGTCCAACGTTAGTTGGGGGCGCGACCGACAAGCGCGCGACCAGTGTGCCGGATATAACGCTACTTTACGCAGGCGACCTGGTACGGCTCAATATCGAGCAGGTCGCGGTAGGTGCGCGCGATCTCTCGGCGCAGATCGATGGGGAGGTACATCAAATGAGTCCTACACTTTACGCAGTGACGTTGACCAGTGCGGATACAGAGTATTCGCAGGCGCTGCCCGCTGGTTTACGCGCGTTGAGCTTCAAGGCGCGGGGCAGTGTGGCGATTCGTTGGGCGTTTGTGACGGGTAAGGTGGCGACGCCGACCGATCCCTACGAGACGTTGGAGGCTGGGCAGACCTATTTCAAGGAAAATCTGGTTGGGGCGGCGGTGACGTTGTATCTAGCGTCCAGTACAGCAGGGACGGTAGTGGAGGTGGAGGTATGGGCTTGAAAAAGTCTGTCGCGTTACTCTTGTTTTTTCCGCTGATCTTAGGAGGTGGGAATATGCCAGTTTTACCGTTTGCCAATGCGGTAGTGGAACCCGTTCTGGTTTATGAGGAGCAGGGCTTTGTTGATGGTGTTTGGAAACGCAGATCGATATTTGGTATCGAACTAACACAGGGGGTGGACGCTGCGACCTATGCCACTTTTTATGCCCCACGCGCAGGAAATGCCACGGTTAAGCTCCTGGTAAATTTCAACGCCCCAATGGGGTCGATTGCCGGGAACATATACTATAATTTTAGCTACACCGGCTATGGCGTGGACTGTTCTGGCATTTCAGGCAGCGAATTAGGTCAAACTGTAGCAGTGTCCGACTCATATAAGGGTCAGACCATAGCACTCCTAGAGTGGCCGATCACTGTTGAAGAGGGGCAAATCGTGTCCCTCGTTTGGGTACGGGTCGGGTCGAGCGGCAGTGACACATGCCCGGATTCGCCGTATATGGTTGGTTACGAGGTAACAATTCAATGATCCTCAACGGTCGTGTGATCGGTCTGCCGCTGGTCCAGTATACCGACACGCAAGCCAACATCGAGGCGCTTGCGCTTACGGCCTCTGATGCTGGTGCGCTGGCCTGGGCGACGGATACCGCGCAGATCGGCGTCTATGATGGATCTGCTTGGGTGTGGGGCTTGCCGGGGAGCGTCGTGATAGGCGATGCTGCGGCTGGCGACTTGCTGCAACTGCAAAGCGATGGGACGTGGGCGAATGTCACGCCCGACGTGGCCGTGTGGCCGTACACGGGCGCAATCAACCAAGAGCCGGGCGGTTTCGTCGATCCCGCTAACGTGGGGGTAGCTTATGACTACACGGCGCGCACAATTACTCTAACCCATTCTTCGGGGACGCTGGTCTATTACGTCGCCGGGGTGCGCTATACGCTTTCCTCTCCATGGACCAGCGATCCCCACGATGCCACGAACGGCGCGTGGTATCTCTACGACGCCGGGGCCGGGCCGGTGTGGGCGCAAACGATCGGGATGTTTGCGTATGCCCAATTAGCCTATGCCAATTACAACACACCGGCTGGCGCGTACTTCGGCGTGCGCGAGTGTCATGGGCTGATGGCGTGGGAAACTCACCGGGAGTTGCACGAGCAAATTGGCACCTATCGGCGGAGCGGGGGCGCGCCGACGGCGGGGACATACCAGGTGCAGCCGGCGCCTCCGGCGAATGCCGACAACACTCCGGGCTTCGACGCGGCGGTAGTGGCGGATGAAGACCTGCCCACCACAGTGGGAGCCTGGACGCAAGGGACGTATACCTTGCTGTATTTCTCCGGGTCTGGAACGGTCGTTTTCAACACGGCGGCCTCGCTGCCCTTCCGGGTGGGGACGACCTACCCGGTCATCAATGGGTACGCGGGCGGGACGTTCACGGACGCCGAGACCGCTACCAACAAGTATTTCAACGTGTACCAAGTATTGCTTCCGGCGACGAGTGACGCCGAATCGCAAAAATACCGAATGCTTATGCTACAACCGCAGGCCGTTTACACCTCGCTCGCGGCGGCCCAGGCGGAGGATTATCGCTCGCTGTATCTCGGCGGCTTGACGGCGCTCGCGCCGGAGTTCGTCGCGTATACCCGCATCACCTTTGGTACGTCGGCGGCCTACGGCACGACGGGCAAGTGCCGCATTGAGGCGCTGGCGTACCTGGTGGGGCCACGGGCCATCCAAGCAATTAGCGGGGGCGTGGTGTATGGGCAAGCCACCGAGACGACGTTGGGCGTCATCGAATTGGCGACGGCGGCGGAGGTCAAGGCTGGCACGGATACCGAGCGGGCGGTGACACCAGCGGGGTTGGCGGGGTTGATCGCGCTCAACACTCCTGCCACAGACGGCAAAATCATCAAATCCGGCGCAGGTGCGCTAACACTAAACGCGGCAAGCCCGTACACCCTGACTGTGGCCGCCGCAGCCACCGTATCAGGCACGAACACAGGCGACGTGACATTGGCAGCCAGTGCTGATGAGGTACTTGATGTTTCCGGGCAGACGCTCTCGTTGGACCCCAAGGCGTCCGGGCTGGTGCTTGCAGGGCCATTGTCAGGAGCGGCGGCAGCGCCGACATTTAAGCACGCCACCCACGTTCTAGTGGCAGCAGAAATCGCCAAGAGGCTATTCTCGGCGGCGGATGGTCTGTTGTTGTTGGGCCCAGGTTGCGCGATCACGCCGACTTCGTGGACATCCACGCGGGGTCAGATGGCGACGATCAGCGGTGCCTTTCACCAGACCGCTGGTCCCTGGATAGGGACTCGTGGGTTAGTAGTTGAGATCAGCACAACAAATCTTTGTACCAACCCATCATTCGAGACCGGGACGAGTGGCTGGACAGCATCGGGGACGACCCTATCTCAGTCCAGCTATTTCAGTGTGGTAGGGTCGAATTCGGGTAAGTTGGTCGCTACCGCCGCAGATTCATTCGCCTATGGCGATTTTGTGTCTAACCCGCCAGCCGGAACTACCTACACGCTAACCGGCTGGGTTCGGGGGGATAGCACAACGATTGGAAAGACGATGCGTTTCACCTTGCGGGAGCAAGGCGGCGCAAGTGGAGCGCAGGATAGCTATACGGATGTGGTACTAACTGGGTCGTGGCAGAAATTTAAGGTGACACGCACCATTGACAAGGCCGACCGTACAGCACTTCAGGCAATACTAGCGCGCAATTCTGGATCAACGGTGGGAGACACCCGTTATGTCGATAGCATTCAGTTAGAGGCGACTGCTTATGCCACATCCTACTGTGATGGCAGCCTAGGCAGCGGATATACCTGGACTGGCACGCCACACGCGAGCACGAGTGTGCGCACCACTACAGAAGTGAATCTGGACACAACGGCGGGAGTTGTGTCGGGGCTGAATGCGCTCTCCATTTCGGCCTGGGTACAAGCGCCTTACGCCTCAACGCCGGGTGGATGGGCTACGGGCTATCCGACCATTTTGAATGTGTACAAAGACGCCAGCAATGAAATCAGATTGCTCTACAACGCTACCACAACCGGATATTTCTACTTGGCGGTAAACGGTTCCTCGTTGACCGCTGGAGCCTCGGCGCTAACATTTAGCGCCGGGGATTGGCTGCATATTGTGGCAACATTGGATTTCACGTCTGATGTGTACCGCGTTTATGTGAATGGCATACGCGCAGTTAACCACACAGCTACGGCACTGACCGCCCCGACCGGGTTGAACCAAATGAATATCGGATCATCTTATGTGTCTGCGTCGCAGTGGGGCGGGGCTATCGCTGAGGTGACGCTGTTCAACAGAGTGCTGACAGCTGAAGAAGTAGCCGCGATCTACGTGAGCGATAAACCATTGGCAGATACCGGAGCTCTGGTTGCACCAGTTGTCTCTGGGTTAGGATTGCGATTACCACTATCGTACAACAATGTCAGCAATCCTCCTACGGATACTGAATTAACCATAGCGTTTGGATGGCAACCAGATGGCTTTACAGCGATTGTGGACGATGCGGGTGCGGCAACGAATTGTTGGAAAGTGTGGCGTGCTTCTGGTGCATGGTGGTATGAAGAATTGACAAAAGCGACTTAGTCATAATTAAAGTCGCCAGTTATCCACCGGCGAGGCGCGTTTGCCGGGGCGCGTGTATTCTGGCGTCTTCTCGCAGGCGGCCAATAATGCCGCCACGTCGTCTTTGCTAAAGGGGACGATAGCAGTGATCTCTGGCGTGAGCGGTTGAATGGCGTGGACGACGTGCTCAGTGACAATCCCATCCATAAGCGCTCAAGTCCATAGCGCGGATAGCGCCGTATGGATGTTGAGCATCGTTTTTTTGCTCAAACGGCGTGATGGGCGTGCTGCGCAGCCGTTGGGCTTGATTTCCGCTTCGCCTAATTCCTGAAAAAAAGCGCGTAAATGTACCTTAGAAATGCTGGCGAAAACCGGATCAACGTCGCCGAAGTACTCGTGCAAATGCCGAAAGGCGTTTTGATAATCGCGCAACGTACAAACCGAGAGCCGTCGCGCGTGGGCATCGAGCAAATAGCCGTCAATCACTTGTGAAAGTGTTAAGTTGAGCATCCGTAAAAACCTCCTATAATGGATTTTACGGAGCGGGGGTGCTCACCAGTCGGGGCGAGAGGATTTGAACCTCCGACCTCACGGACCCAAACCGTGCGCGCTGAACCAAACTGCGCTACGCCCCGAACACTTGAGTTATACTCGATTTGACGTATTCGTCAAGGGACCCAGGAGAGCCGCTGGTTCTCCCATCCCGGCAGCGAAGGACCGAGATCGAGGATACGTTGGATGTTTTGTCCATCGAGTTGCATCACGTAGATGGCCCAATTCCCGTCCGCGTTGCTCACAAAGGCCAGCCGCCCACTATCCGGCGACCAGACCGGTAGCCCCTCATCGGCTGCATCGAACGTCACTTGCTGCACCCCGCCTTGCGGACTGAGCAGGATAATATCCCAGTTGCCGGTGACGTTCGTCATGTACGCCATCATATTGCCCCCTGGCGCCCAACTGACCGCGCTATCGTTTTCGCTGCCGGTCAGCAGGGTACCGGGTTGATCGTCGTCAGGATTGTCGAGGGTGATGCCACACTTCCCCGTCGCGTCGCAACCGGTGTAAGCCAGCAGTCCCGATGCGCCCCACGCCGGCGCCCATCCCGCTCCCAGGCGACGCGGTTCGCCGCTGCCGTCGCTGTTAGCCACGTAGATGGCCCACGCGCCGTCGGCAGCAGAGGCGTAGGCCACACGCCGGCTGTCGGGCGAAAGTGTAGGCCAGGCTTGCCCCAATGGCGTGAGCAGTTGCAGGGGGATCCCCTCTTCCGGCAGCACCATCTTCACCCCGCCCGCTACTTTGTCGCGGTAGGCCAGCCGCCCCGTCCCCAATTCCCACCAGGGTTGATCCGCCCCAATCGCGGCGCGCAGGATGCGCCCATCGGCGTAGAGCGCGTAGATGTCGTAGCCGCCGCTGGCGCTGTTGTAGACCGGATAGGCCAGCCGCCCGTAGGTGAAGCCGGGGACGGGCTGCGGGGTCAGGTGCGGCGTTACGCCATCCAGAGGCGTCGGTGTGGCGACGAGACACACTTGCGCCGCATCCGCGCGCTTTTGGTCAACGGTGGGATCAGCGTACATACGCAACGCCTGGGTGTACTGCATCTCCGCCGGGCACATTTCGCCTTGCGCAGCAAAGTAATCCGCGTAAGCGAGATACGCTTGATAAACGCGCCGCGCTACGTCTTTGTAGCCGGGGTTCGTGGCGTAGAGTGCCGTGAAACGCTCAATACACAGTTCCCAATCCACCCCCCAGTAGTTGAGCGCGTCCAAATAGCGCGCCGCCAGGTTGCGCTGGTTCACGGCGTTCGCATCCAGGGGACGCAGGGCAATAGCCTGATCAAGATTGGAGATGCCTACTTCAAGGGAGTCTTCTTCCAGGAACGCGATCCCTGCATTGTACAGGCTGGTGAAGAGCATATCCTCGACGACGTCGCGGCTATAATCGAGGTCGAGCGCGCGGAGCTGCGTTAGCGTCCGGGCCGTGGCTACCCAATCTTCTGCGGCAAACGATGTGCGGGCCTGTTCCAGCAGTTGCTCCGACAGTGAGACCACCGCTTCGAGCGTCGGCGTCGGTTTCACGGCCAGACGGGCGCGGGCTTCGGTCAGCCCTTGTTCTGCCAGGGCGTGTTGGGGATCAAGTTGCAGCACGTACTGGAACTCGGCGGCGGCGCGTTCAAACCGTCCGTCGTTCAACGCCTGCAATCCGGCTGTGTAGTGCGTCTGCACGACATCCAGGCGCGCCGTCTGCCGATCCCGTTCACCATAATAAAGACCGGCATACGCCGACACGGCCAACACAGCCACGAAAAAGACCAGCGCGAGTAATACGATGAGAAGCCGTCGAACAAGGTGTGCGGAGGATGGCGTCGCCCACACGGTTTTCTCTGGACGCGCTTTGGTGGGCTGGGGTTTTTTGGCCTGGGATGATGGCTGTGCAAGCAGTTTCGGCGTCTGTTCCACCGATCGGGGTTTGGGCGGCCTCGGAGATGGCGGCGAAGGCGCTTTTGCTGCTCGCGCCGGTGGGCGAAGGTTATGCAGCCACGCCGGAAACTGCAGAGCCGGTTTCGGCTTGCGCGCTTTTTTCTCTGGGAGGAGCGTCGCACCGCAGTTGGGGCATAACAGCCCAACCGTCGCAGGGAGCTCGTAACCGCAGTGAGGACATAGTTTCATAGGCGCAAAAATTTAGTCCCAGTGAAATTCTTCCAGGGATGATCCCCCGATAAACTCACGCAGGATCGAATTTTCGGGGACCTGGCCAGGTTCCGCCGGCAGGAACCACTGAAGAAAGGTGAGCAGGCGTTTCGCTTCAACCCACTGCCGCGAATCCGCATCCACCTGAAGTAGGAGCGGTTCGGCCAGCGGTTTGAGGACTGACAACTCGTAGACCAGCGCCGAGTTAAACATCACGTCGGCGTTTTCCTGGTAGGGAAAGATGTGGCGCTTTTCGCCGCGGCGGACGCTTTCCCAACGCGCAATCGTCTCCGTCGCACTGTAGCCCCGCGCGCGCGCGTCGCGTGTGATGCGCCGGATCAGGCGGGTGTCGGTCGTCGGCACGCGGTTGTGACGATCCAGGTTGAGCTGGGTGAGCGCGGAGACGTAGACACGGTAAAGGGCCTCATTTGGGAGTGCGTAAATCAAGCTGGGATTGAGGCCGTGGATGCCTTCCACGATGACGATTTGCTCCGGTCGCAAACGCACCGTTTGACCTGCCTCGCGCGCGCCGGTGAAGAAATTGAACTTTGGCAGCTGGACTTCGTCGCCCTTCAGCAAAGCCTGAAGTTGTTCGTTAAAGAATGTAATGTCCAACGCTTCGAGCGCCTCGAAATCATACTCGCCATTCTCGTCGCGCGGGGTATCTTCACGGTTATAGAAGTAATTGTCCAGTTCAAGCGCAAAAGGACGCAAACCATGCGCCAGAAGCTGCACCCCCAACCGTTTGGAGAAGGTCGTTTTCCCGGAGGAGGATGGCCCGGCAATGAGCACAACCCGCACGTTCTTGCGGCGTTCCCAAATTTCATCCGCAATGTCAGAGATGCGATGTTCATGCAGCGCTTCGGAAACCAGAATCGTCTTGTTGAGTTCGCCGCGTTCGACGATTTTGTTCAACTCACCGACGCTCTCGGCCCCTAGCAACCGCAGCCATTGTCCGTATTCGCGGAAAACGGAAAGAAGCTGCGGGTTCTGTTGGATAGGTTGCAACTGTGTCGGTTCGTGACGGCGGGGAAATTGCAAAATAAACCCGTCTTCCCAACACAACAGGCGAAAATACTTCAGATAGCCCGTCGAAGGCACCATGTAGCCGTGGAAATAGTCCTGATACTCATCCAGGCCATACATTTGGAGATAGGTTTTTTTGCTGCGTTCCCGCCCCTGGAACAGCAGTACTTTGTCAGTCTCGCCGCGATTTTCAAAAATCTCAAGGGCTTCTTCCAGCGGAAGGCTGGTCCGCGTAATCGGCAAATCGGCTTCCACCATCCGCCGCATCTCGCCGGAGATCGCTTGAAGCTCGGCATCCGTGAACGGGGCGCGGTTGCGCACCTCGCAAAAGTAACCGCCGAAAGGCAACGAATGATCCACGAAAATCTCCGCGCCAGGAGAAATTTTGCGGGCTACAGCCATCATGAGGAAAGAGAGCGAGCGCCGGTAAACCCGCACGCCATCGGATTGTGACAGGTTGAGCGGCTCGACTTTGCAGTCCCGTTTGACCGTGTAGGTCAATTCTCGCAGCTTCCCATCCACCAGCGCGACGATGTACGGCACGGGCGGATCGGGAAACGCGACCCGCAAAAATGTCTCGACGGTCGTTCCTACGGGACCTTCGAGGGTCAGATTACCTGGCAACGTCACTTGCACCGTATCACGAGGTTGCGTGAATCTCACACCCGATTCGGTCATCACAATCCTTCCTTACACTAGCCTCGACATTTCTGGCAAAGTATACCGTTTTCGAAGGTTTTGTAAAGGTAGATTTTCCTCGACATTTTTCTAAAGATCCTCAGAAAAACCCTTGAAAAAGTGCTCTTCTTGTGTTATGATATGCCTTATGTTACAGGCTCTCCCAAACGAAGAGAGCTTCTTGGATTTGCGAAATTCTAGAAACGCATCTTTGTTTTGAGAGAGGCAACAGAAGGTAAAATGTATCCAGATAGCGAGATTCTTTTCCCCCCTCGTTGCATTCAACAATTGCGGGATCTGCGTGGTCCAAAATGGCAGCATTTAATCGAACGTGTAGCTTTTTTGCCGCACAACCATGAGGAAGTGCTCGCTTTTGGCCTGATGATGATCAAGCTAGGGAGCTGTCTCACCTGCGACCTTGACAGCTATCGCGCCTCATTGGGCTGCTGCACGTGCGCCCGGCGCACCATCGGCGGCTTCAAAGGCGACGATGATTCACTGCTGGAGCTTTACGATAGGTCTCTCGTGGACGTTCAAGCCTACCTCAGCAAAGAGCAACCGTTGGCCGTTGCGGTCCTGCTCGGAGATAAAGCCGTTCCGCTCGCCGAGCGATGATGGCCCGACGACTCTGGCCTGTTCTTATACCTCTTATCCTCGCGACGCTTTTGAGCGTCGCGTGGTTGTTTCCTGATCCCCGCGCGCGCCTGTTTGCCATCACCGGCGAAGAACGGCTGATTCCGCAACTGCGCGGCCTGGCGCAGTGGGCCTTCCGCTGGACGCGCCCCTTGCCGCAGACGGCGGATGATGTCGCCGTAACCTACACCGACCTGCCGCCGTTTGGCGTGAATACCTTCCTGGAACAGGAAGTCGAGCCGGAAAAGCGCACTCAATCCTTGCAGATGATCGCCGATGCGGGCTTTCACTGGATCCGCCAATCGTTCCCCTGGTACGACATCGAAATCCACGGCAAGGGCGATTTTGAGGACCGCCGCCACGAACCCTATCGCTCGGCGTGGGACAAATACGACAACATCGTTGACCTCGCGGAGCAACACGGGTTGGCAATCATCGCCCGGTTGGAGGCGCCGCCAGAGTGGAGCCGCCACGACGGCGCCGCGCGTGGGGCGTTCGGCCCGCCGGATGACATCGCGGATTACGGCGACTACGTCAGCGCCGTCGTCGCGCGTTACGCCGGGCGTATCCGCTTCTACCAGATCTGGAACGAGCCGAACATTTACCCCGAATGGGGCAACCAACCGGTTGATCCCGTCGCGTACACCGAATTGCTGTGCCTGGCTTACGCGCGCATCAAGGCTGCCGATCCGCAAGCCGTCGTCATCAGCGGCGCGATGGCGCCGACGGCGGAACTGGGCACGTGGAACCCCGCCTACGCGGGCAACAACCTGATGGACGTGGTCTTCTTGCAGCGGATGTACGACGCGGGCGCGGGCGCGTGTTTCGATGTGATGGCGGTCAACGACTACATGCTCTGGTCTGGCCCCACCGATCGCCGGATGCGGCCCACGCAGGGACAGGTGAACTTCTCGCGCCCACTGTGGGTGCGCGATGTGATGGTCGTCAACGGCGACGCGCACAAGCCGATCTGGATCAGCGAGATGAACAGCAACGCCGCGCCGGAGGGGATCGAGGCGCGCTACGGGCGGGTGACGTTGGAGCAGCAAGCGCGTTACGCGCCGCTGGCCTACGAGCGCATCCAGCGCGAGTGGCCCTGGGCCGGCGTGACGACGGTCTGGTTCTTCAAGCGCGCCTCAGACGCTGAGCGCGATCAGCCGTTCTATTACTTCCGCATGGTTGAGCCGGATTTCACCCCGCTGCCCGTCTACGAAAGCTTGTCAGCGTACCTTAACACGTTGGAACCGACGCTCTACGCGGGCGTCCACCAGGAAACAAGCTGGCAACTGCGCTACGCCGGCGCGTATAAGGATGTTGCTGCGCCCGATGCCGTGTTGGGGCAGTACCGCGTGTTGACGTCAGGTGCGAGCGTCACCTTCACCTGGGAAGGCCGCGTGCTCACACTGACGCCCGGCCCTGGAGCAGGCACATTGCGTCTCACCGACGCTGCTGGCAACAACCGCGACCTGCGCTTGCGCGCCGCGCCGGTCGTTTTATCACAACATTTCCGGCCACACCGTGAGACCATCACGCTCACCGCTACTGACGGAACCACCGGCATTGACGCAATCACCGTCCGCTAACCTGCTCCCGTACTCCACGTGTCAAACCCCGCTTCTGTGGTATCATCAAGGCTACAAGAAGCAAGATGCAAGAAACTCGTTTCGCCTTTCGCCGATTCTTTAATTCGCTGATTCTTTAATCGCTGATTCTCTAATTCGTTGATTGGAGGGAACCATGTCCAAATTTCTCACCGTTTTGCACGAAAAACCAGTTTTGGTCGCTGATGGCGCCACCGGCACAATGCTGCAAAAAGCCGGTCTCACGCCCGGCGCAGCGCCGGAACGCTGGAACCTCGAAAATCCCGATGCCGTCCGCGCCCTCTACAAAGCCTACATTGACGCTGGTGCGGATATGGTTTTGACCAATACGTTTGGCGGGACGCCCGCGCGCCTGGAACGCGACGGCTTGCGCGAGCACGTTCACGCCGTCAACCTCGCGGCGGCGCAACTGGCCCGTGAGGTCGCCGGAGAGGGAACGCTCGTCATCGGCGACATCGGCCCCACCGGGCAGATGCTCGAACCGCTCGGCCCGCTCACCTATACCGATGCCGTCGCCGGATTCGCCGCGCAGGCCGCAGCTTTGGCGGAAGGCGGCGCCGACGCCATCCTTATCGAAACGATGAGCGACCTGAACGAGATGACCGCCGCCATCGAGGGCGTGCGGCAGGTCACCGCGCTGCCCATCCTGGCGACGATGAGCTTCGACACCAAAGGCCGCACGATGATGGGCGTCAAGCCGGAGAAGGCCGCGCAGACGTTGTGGGGGCTGGGCGTCACCGTGATGGGCGCAAACTGCGGGCGCACGTTGAGCGAGACATTGGATGCGGTTCTCAAGATGCGCGCCGCCGTCCCGGAAGCCGTCTTGATGGCGAAGCCAAACGCCGGGCTGCCGCACGTTGAGGGCGGCGATCTGGTCTTCGATGTGACGCCGGAGATTATGGCCGAATACGCGCAGCGCTTTGTGGCTGAAGCGGGTGTGAAGATTTTCGGAGGGTGTTGCGGGAGCACGCCAGAGCACATTCGGGCGGTGACGGCAGTTCTCAAGAGTAGATAACACCCGGTAAGATAAAGGCTGTGGTCGGTCTTCGACCGCGCCGCCGCAGGTCAACATCAGCGGACACAGTCAGAGACCGGCCCGAGCAGTGTGGATCTTTAGGCTGGTTAAAATGCCAACCTGCTCTTGCAGTGATTATGTATCATGCTATAATGAAGATACTTATTTCTTTAATCACCACTTTAAGGAGGTAACACCATGCGTTACGAGATTCGAGGGACTGTGCTCCCCACACTGGAAGTTTACTTGAGCAGTGGCGAATCTATGTACACCGAATCCGGCGGGATGGCCTGGATGAAGGGTAACATCGAGATGACCACCAACACCAAGGGCGGGCTGATGAAGGGCCTGGGCTGCGCGTTAGCCGGAGAATCCCTCTTTATGACCACCTACACCAGCCATGACCCCGAAGCGATGATCGTCTTCACTCCGGAAGCGCCTGGCAATATCATTGACGTCAAACTGGGCGCAGGAGCGAGCCTCATCTGCCAGAAAGACGCCTTTATGTGCGCAGAGAGTACGGTCGAGATGAAGATGCACTTCCGCAAGAAACTGGGCGCCGGTTTCTTCGGCGGGGAAGGTTTCATCCTCCAGCAAATCACCGGCCCCGGCATCGCTTTCCTCGAAATCCCTGGCGAAGTGCGCGAGTACACGCTGCTGCCCAACGAAACGATGAAAGTTGATCCCGGCCACATCGCGCTGTTCGAGCCAAGCGTCAAATACGACATTACCACAGTTAAGGGCCTGACCAACGTGCTGTTCGGCGGCGAGGGTCTCTTCCTGGCGACGTTGACCGGCCCTGGCAAAATCTGGCTGCAAAGTCTGCCGCTGTCGAACCTGGCGGCCAAGCTGGCGAAGTATATGCCGGCCAAGAGCGCTTGATGGCAGTTACGGGTCGGTTTTCTAGACAGGATTTACAAGATTAACAGGATGAAAGAGATTTTCCCATCCTGAAAATTCTGTTAACCCTGTCGGAAAAGATGAAGCGCGTAACGATTGTTCCTGAGAGTTATGAAGATTCGCCAAGTGGATACTGAGAACCGCCGAGACATTCGGCGGTTCGTTGAATTTCCGTTCGACCTCTACGCGGATTGTCCGCAATGGATGCCGCCGCTGGTATCGAGCGTCAAAGCGACGCTGGACCGGCGGCGGTATCCGTTTTACAAGCACTCGGATGCGGATTTCTTTCTCGCCGAAGAGGGACAGGATGTCGTTGGGCGCATCACTGTGCTCGAAAATCGCCGCTACAACGCGTACAACCAGCGCCGGGCCGCGTTCTTCTACCACTTTGATGTCATTGATGACGTAGATGTGGCGCGGGCGCTCTTCGATGCGGCGGCAGACTGGGCCAGAGGGCGCGGCCTCGATATGCTTTATGGCCCCAAGGGCTTCTTGCGCGCGGATGCGCCGGGCATTCTGATCGAAGGCTTTGAGCACCGCGCGGCGCTGAGTATGCCGTACAATTACGCCTACTATCCGCGCCTGATGGAGGCTGTGGGTTTTGAGAAGGAGATTGACTATCTCTCCGGCTACGTCGCGCGCGGCCAGGACCTTGAGCCGCGCTTCTACGACCTCGCCGAGAAAATCAAGGAGCGGCGCGGCTTCTGGGTGAAAACCTTCACCAGCAAGCGCGAGCTGCGCGCGTGGATTCCCAAGATTCAGAAGGTGAACAACGAAGCTTTCACCCAGGTGTGGGGATACTATCCGCTAGACGACGACGAAGTGCAGATGATCGGCAAACAAATGCTATCGGTGGCCGATCCCAGGCTGATGAAGATCGTGATGAAAGGCGACGACATCGCGGGCTTCGCCTTTGTCTTCCCGGATATTGCCGACGCGCTCAAGAAAACGCGCGGGCGGCTGTGGCCTTTCGGCTGGATCCGCGTCCTGGCGGAGTTCAAGCGCACGCGGCGGTTAAGCGGGAACGGCGTCGGGCTGTTGCCGGAATATCAGGGCATGGGCGGCAGCACGTTGCTCTACGTCGAATTTGCCAAAACGCTGAAAGCCTCCAAAGCTAACCACTGCGATCTCGCGCAGGCGATGGAGACGAACATCAAAAGCCTGGGCGATATGAACGCCATCGGTGCGCAGTGGTACAAGCGACATCGGGTGTACCGGCGCGCGTTATGAATAAAACGTTGAAACGCAAAACGTGAAACGTAAGAGAGCGTTTACGTTTTACGTTTTACGTTTTACGCTTTACGCTCTAGCAATCTTTGAGGACGGAATAATGGACACACCTTTGAAACAGCAGACGCTTCCGCGGCTCACCAAGATTATTTACGGAACCGGCGATTGGGGCATGGCGACCTTCAACACGCTGCGGCAGATCTTCTATGCCATCTTTCTCACGGATGTGGTGGGCCTCGACCCGCGTCTGGCTTCGTTTGCCGCGTTCATCGGCGTGCTCTGGGATGCCATCAACGATCCGCTGGTCGGCACGATCAGCGACAAAGTACGCAGCAAATGGGGACGGCGGCGGCCTTTCCTGCTTTACTTCGCCATCCCCTACGGTCTGGCCTTCCTGATGCTGTGGTGGGCGCCGCCGTGGAAGAGCCAAATCGCGCTGATGATTCACGTGATGCTGGCTTATGCGCTCAGCGATACGTTCCAGACGCTCGTGATCGTGCCTTTCCACGCGCTCACGCCTGAAATCACGTCTGACTACGACGAGCGCACCTCGCTGGCCGGGTATCGCATGTTCTTCAACTTCATCGCCTCCATCGTCACCGCTGTCGCTGCGCCGATGATCGTGGATGCGACGATGGCCGGCGGTGGTACACAACAACAAGGCTACGTGATTGTCGCGGCGCTCTTCGGTGCGTCGGCGGTCATCCCCTATCTGCTGATCTTCTTCACCGTGCGTGAAAAATCCAGCGCGGAGCGCCCGCCGGAGATGGTCTCGTTCCAGGCGACGCTGCGCACCGCCTGGCAGAACATCCCATTCCGTTACGCCACCGCGCTCTATATGCTCAATTGGGTGACGTTCGACTTGATCGGTGTGACGTTGCCGTACTTTCTGATCTACTGGATCGCGCAGGGCAACTTGCTGGCAACTGTGCCGGGGATCGGGATGCCCATCGAATCGGTGGTGTTGGGCGCGATGTTGATCACCTCTGTCATTGTCCTGCCGTTCTGGACGTGGCTGGCGTATCGTATCGGCAAGCGCAAAGCCTATATCATCGCCATTGGGTTCTGGGTCATTTTGCTGCTGCTGATCAACCTGGTTCCCCCGCAAAACTATATGCTGATTATCGTGATGTCGGTATTGATTGGCGTTAGCGTCTCGGCGGCGCACGTGCTGCCCGATGCGATCTTCCCCGACGTGATTGACTGGGATGAGTTACGCACCGGCGAGCGGCACGAAGGCATCTACTACGGGGCCAAGAACTTCATCCGTAAACTGACCACGGCATTTGCCATCTTCGTGGCCTTGCAAGTGCTTGGCTGGCTTGGATACAATGTCCCGCCGGAAGGCGCAACGCAGTTCGCGCAGCCGGAATCCGCCATCTTGGGCATTCGCATTCTCACCGGCCCGGTGGGCGCGCTGCTCTTGATCGGTGTGATGGTCGTCGCGTGGTTCTACCCGCTGGATCGCAAGCAGCACGACCGGGTGCGACGCCTGCTGGCCCGTCGCCAACAACGCGAAGCACGCCGCCAGGCCAGAGCAGCGGCGTTGCAATCAACGATGCAGTAATGGTGTAAAACGTAAAACGTAAAGAAACTGTAAGTATTCAGCCTGGTTCTAGTGTGGTCGTCACCCTGAGCGGAGTGAAGCGGAGTCGAAGGGTCTTAGCGTTGCAAGGGTAGAGATTCCTCCCTTCGACAAGCTCAGGGCAAGCTACTTCGCTCCACTCGTTTCACTCGTTCCGCTACGTTCGGAGACCTGTCCTGAGCTTGCCGAAGGATGACGGCTGAATAGTTACAAGAGACTGACGTTTTACGTCTTTACGTTTTACGTCTTTACGTTTTATTCTTTATCGAGGAACAGTCAGATGAAATTATTCAATCGTCGTCAATTTTTGAAACTTGGCAGCGCATCGCTGGCGTGGTTATTGTTACAGAAGACGCCAGCGCTGGCCTATTCGACCGAATGGGACTTGCCGGAATTTCTGCCGCCCCCGGCGTCGTTGGGACGCATCATCAGTTCCCGCGAGGCCATCCGCAAAGCGCCGTCGCCCACCGCGCAGGTTATTGAGTGGAAAACGCGCGACGAGGTGATCCCGTTGAAAGCTTCATTGGTGGGGGAAGCGCCCTGGCCGAGCAATCCGATCTGGTATTACACCGAGGGCGGCTTTATCCACAGCGGCTACGTCCACCCCTCCGAGAACATCCTCCAACCGGTGATCACCGATGTGGCTGCGCCTGGTTTCTGGGCCGAAGTCACTGTGCCGGTCGCCATCAGCCGCCCAGCGCCCAATTCGCAGTACGCCTCGCGCCGGCTGTACTACGAAACCGCGTATCGCGTCGTCGGCGCGGTGCAGGATGAACAGGGGGAATGGTGGTACCAGCTTCAGGAGGGGATTGCGTGGTCGCCCGGCCCTTACGTGCCGGCCAATATGCTGCGCCCGGTCACCCGCGAAGACCTGGCGGTCATTTCGCCCGGCCATCCCGACAAGTGGCTGCAGATTGACATCAGCGACCAGATGCTCACCTGTTTCGAGGGGCAGACGCCGGTTTTCTCCACGCCGGTCGCTTCCGGGCTGTGGAATACGGCGACGCCGCTTGGCGAGTTCCGCATTCTCTACAAGCGCCACGCGCAGCGGATGGTGGGGGATGGGTACGACCTGGTCGGCGTGGCTTTCCCTTCGTATTTTACCAATTCGGGGGTCGCCATCCACGGCACGTACTGGCACAATGATTACGGACGCCGTCACAGTCACGGCTGCCTCAACGTGCCGAGCAAGGCTGCGCGGTGGGTCTTCCGTTGGGTCGAACCCGCCGTCCCCTACGAGCTGTACACTTACCGCTCGACGCCTGAAGAGGGCACGCGCGTCGTCGTCATTGCCTGATTTTTGGTTTGCCAATGCGCCTTGTTGAACCCACTGATGGGATGGTCATCACCGAGGATACGGTCTTCAAACCCGGCGTCTACGTGCTGCCGCGCGGTTTGACGGTGGACGCCGATGGCGTGACGGTGGATGGCAACGGGGCGCTCCTTGTGGGCCAGGGACGCACCGGCAGCGGCGTTATCGTCGAGGGCCGCGCCAACGTCACGCTGAAAAATCTACGCATCCAGGAATACTATCACGGCGTCGCCGCGCAGCATTGCCGCCAGTTGGCTGTCGCAGGGTGTCACATCACCGCAACAGCGGAAATGCCGCCCAACACGGCGTTTCTCGACATCTGGCAGGATGCCGATCACGCTTACGGCGGCGGGATCTGGCTGCGCGTGGTCACAGAGAGCCACATCCTGGAAAACGACCTGCAACATCAGATGTGCGGCCTGCTCACCTATCACTGCCGCGATCTGCAAGTACGCGGGAACGTCGCCAACTATTGCAGCGGCTTCGGCTTTCACCTCTACGGGACCGGCTACAGCGTCTTCGAGAACAATGCGGCGGATTTTTGCTGCCGCTACGAGCCGCGTGGCCCGCGTGTGGGGCACATGGGCGCGGACGCAGCGGGCTTTTTGATCGTCCACGGCGCGTGCTGGAACGTTTTTCGTCGCAACAACGCTCGTATGAGCGGCGACGGCTTCTTCCTGGCGGGGCTAACGCCGCAGGGCAAGCACGTCGGCTGCGATGACAACGCCTTCGAGGAGAACGACGGCTCGTACAGCCCCAACATCGCCTTCGAGGCGACGTTCAGCAGCGGCAACACCTACCGCGACAACATCGCTCATGCGTGCAACTACGGCTTCTGGCTAGGGTTTTCCCGCCACGGGACGTTGGAGCACAACCAGATGGTCGGCAACCGGCAGGCAGGGATCGCCGTTGAAAACGGTTTCGGCTTCGACGTGCGGAATAACACGTTCCAGGATAACGCCCACGGCGTGCTGTTGTGGTCGAAGCACATCCCGGCGTTTGCCAGGGCCGTGCCGGATAACGATACCAGCCACGACTGGACCATCGAGAATAACATCTTCACTGGCAACCGCACCGCCATCCGCATTGCCGCCGACCAGGATCACGGCATCCGCCCTCTCGATCCATCCGGGCGTTGGGGCCAGCCCGCGCTGGTTCCGCACGATCATATCATCCGCCGGAACGCGATCACAGATAATGTTGTTGGTGTAGAACTTGTGGGCGCGGAGGAGACTACACTCGCCGAAAACCAGTTTCACGGCAATATCCGTGATATGGCCTGACCATTTATCGGTGTGTAGTGGCGACTTTAGTCGCTTTGCCGCTCAAAGAACGACTAAAGTCGTTACTACACGCGCTGCTGATATGGGGAGACAGCGATGCTGTGCACACCATGCCAGCACGAAAATTTCTGCCACAGAGGGCACAGAGCACACAGAGTTATGTGTTTTCATCTCTGTGAACTCTGTGTTCTCGGTGGCTATTTTCGAAGGAGGAAAGTATATTTATGTCAGAAGAGAATGTGACCGTCGAAGAGACTGCTAACACCGTCGAACCGGAGTCGTCGGATGCACGCGCTGCGCAGATCGAGGCGCTGAACAAGCAGGCGCGCGAACATCTGGCGGCGAACGCTTGGGAAGGGGCGCTCGATGTCTACCGGCAAGTTCTCGCGCTGCAAGAGGAAGCAGGAGACGTCGGTGGCAAAGCCGAGGCGCTGAATAACATCGCCAGCGTCTATCTGGCGCGCAAAGAGTGGGCGCTGGCGCTGGAGACGTTGGAACCGGCGCGGCAAATGCTCCAGGAGAGCGGCGACCAGGAAGCGGAGGCAACCACGCTCAACAACATCGCGTCGGCTTACAACGGGCTAGGCAACTGGGCCGAAGCCGCCCAAATCTACGAAGCCGCGCTCGCTATCCGCGAGGCGCAGAACGATTTGGAGGGCCAGGCCAAGACGTTGCGCAACCTGGCGATCATCCACGTACAGCACGGCAACCGGGCGCGGGCGAAACCCTATCTCGAAAAGGCGCTGCTGCTCGCCAAGAAAGCCAATTCCCGTGAACTCGTCGGCATCATCCGCGCGACGATCTCGCAACTGCCGAAGTTCAGGCGGTAGCCGCCCCAGCTCTCCGTCCCGGCTCGCTCCCTGCCCCCGAGACGGGGGGCAGGGAGCGAGAGTCTCTAGCGCGCGATATAAGCTCTCCGACCCCGTCTTTTCTTATGCTCACCGCCCCCGTCTCGGGGGCGGGAAGTGGACTCACCCCAACGCCGGATGGCGCGGCGAGGGCATACAGACGATTTCCGCGAACGCGAGGTCGAAGAAGGTCTGCGCGTGCGTGGGATAGAGCACGACGGCGGTATCCGCGCCCCGGCCTGATCCGGCCATCGCCAGCACCGGCTTGCCCGCCGGGACAAGTCCCGCATCCGCCGCCATCAACGCAATTTCCGCCGTAACCTTCATCCCCTGGCCGAACGTGCGCAGCGTGAAAGCGATAATCTCATCAATCTCGTAGGTCCCCAGTTTCTTGCGCACGGCGCGCCCGATGCCACCGAAGGCGTGGGTGGTGGTCAAAATGCGCGCGCCGGCCCGCGCCAGCGCTTCCGCATTTTCTGGAGTCAATTCCTGGGTGAAAGGCGCGTTGAATCCGGTAGAGTGCGTCACGGCAACCACCATAAATCCGGCAAAAACCTCGGCGGCGCGGACGGCGGTTGCGCCGCTGGTCGTGGCGACCAGCACAGTGTCGAGGCCCAATGCGGCTGCGCGCTCATGGGCGACGACCAGCGTGCGCTCGGTGTTCCCCGGCCCGGGCCTGGCGAAGTAAACGGTCTGTGCGATGAGTTCTGTCATCCTGTCCTCCTTGCCTATGACAAATATCAGCGTGTTATTTGACAAGTATCCTGGATTCACTATAATTTTTCTATTATACACATGCTGTTCTCGCATCCAAACCAACTCCGAGGTACGTTGGGTGGAAGGAGGGTAGATTCGGAGAGATGACTTATCGAAACAGCGGTGTATCTCAAATGTCCCATTCACATGAGCCTTTCTAAGGAGGAGAACGATGAAACGCAAGTCTCTGTTTTATGTGGTGATGTCCCTCTTCACTTTGCTCACCTTGAGTCTGTCGGCCTGCAAGGCTACCCCTACCGCAGCGCCCACGCCGGTCGCGCAGCCAACGGCGACCACGCCGCCCAAGCCGCCCTTTGAGCCGATGAAAATTTCCGTCCCCGATTGCAGCTACGGCGGCAAGATGAAGGAAATCGCGGCGGTGGATGAACTGACCGTCAAATTCAGCCTGTGCAAGCCCGACCCGGCCTTTATGGCGAAAGTGGCCTTCATCCCCTTCAACATCCAGCCCAAAGAGTGGATCGAGAAGAACGGCGGCGCTGGCGAATTGCTGTCCAAGCCCATCGGCACCGGGCCGTACAAGCTGGAAAGCTGGACGCGCGGCGATAGCATCGTCTTCAAGCGCAATGACAATTACTGGGGCGAGAAGGCGAAAGTCGAAACCCTCGTCTTCCGCTGGGCGACCGAAGGGGCGGCCCGCCTGTTGGAGCTGCAATCCGGCACGGTGGACTACATCACCAACGTCAGCCCTGACGATTATGGGAAGGTGGAAAGCGATACCAATCTGCAACTTTTATACGCCAATATCCCTAACATTTTCTACATCGGGATGACCAACACGTTTGAGCCGTTCAACAACGTGAAAGTGCGCCAGGCGATTGCGATGGGCATTGATCGCCAACGCATCGTGGACAACTTCTATGCCGAAGGTTCTGAAGTCGCGTCGCACTTCACGCCGTGCAGTATCCCCAACGGTTGCGCCGGCGACGCCTAGTACGCCTTCGATGCCGCCAAAGCTAAGGCGCTGCTCGCCGAGGCCGGTTTCCCCAACGGGTTCAAGACGAAAATTTACTACCGCGACGTTTTCCGCGCTTATCTCCCGGAGCCAGGCCTGGTCGCTGTGGAAATCCAGACTCAACTCAAGCAAAACCTGGGCATTGAGGCCGAGGTCGTGGTGATGGAAACCGGCGAGTTCATTGACGAATCCACGAATGGCCGCCTGGATGGTCTGTACTTGCTCGGTTGGGGGGCGGACTATCCGCACATCACCAACTTCCTGGACTTCCATTTCAGCAAGGAGAACCCGCAGTTCGGCGCGCCGCATCCGACCATCTATGAAGCGCTGGAAAAGGGTGCGCAGATTGCCGATCCCAAGGACGCTGAGGCGCTCTATGTGACCGCCAACAACGCTATCCGCGAACTCGTGCCGATGATCCCCGTCGCGCACGGCGCGTCGGCGAACGCTGCGCTCAAGACGCTGAAAAACGCGCATGTGCCGCCATTCCGCGCGCCCGACTTTGCGGTGATGGATTCCGGCAAAAACACAATTGTGTTTATGCAGAACGCCGAGCCGATCAGCCTCTTCTGCGCCGATGAGAGCGACGGCGAATCCCTGTCGGCCTGCGAGCAAGTTCTTGAGCCGCTGTTCAACTACGCGATTGACTCCGGCGAGGTCGTGCCGGCCCTGGCGACCTCCTGCGAGCCGAACGCCGATCTGACCGAATATGTGTGCAAGCTGCGCGCGGGCGTCAAGTTCCACGATGGTTCTGATTTCGACGCGAACGATGTGGTGGCGTCGTGGTCGGCCGGTATCAACGCCGCCGATCCCAACCACAAGGGCAACACTGGCGCGTTCGAATACTACAGTTATCTGTGGGATGGGTTGATGAACGCGGGCCAGTAAGCGCGCGAATAAAATGTAAAGCGTAAAGACGTAAAGTTTAAGATGTGAAACGTGAAACGTGAGCCTGTGGAAGTCAGCGCATCACGTTTCACGTTTCACGTATCATAGAGGGCGCGTGTCCTGACTGCGCCGCTTGCTGAAAGGGTCAGGTATGTTTCAATACATCGTCCGCAGACTTTTGTTAGCCATTCCGGTCTTATTTGGCATTCTTTTGGTGACGTTCGTGCTGGCGCGGCTGATTCCCGGCGATCCGTGCAAGGCCATCCTGGGCGAGAAAGCGACGCAAGCGGTGTGCGAGCGTTTTATCCGCGAGCATGGTCTGGATAAACCGATCTACGTTCAGTTGGGCATCTACATGCGCGACGTGCTCCAGGGAAACTTCGGCGATTCAATCCGCTACAGTCGTCCGGTGAGCATCATCCTCATCGAGCGCCTGCCGATGACGATTGAATTGGGCTTCATCGCTACCATCCTGGCGACGTTAATCGGCATACCGCTCGGCATCATCTCCGCCGTCTATAGCAACTCTTTCGCCGACATTATCACGATGGTCATCGCCAACGTCGGCGTTTCGATGCCGGTTTACTGGCTTGGGCTAATGTTGGCATATGTGTTCGCCCTGCTGCTCAAGGATACCCCGCTCTGGCTGCCGCCGTCGGGCCGCCTCACGGCGGGCGTCGCGGCCATTCCTTTTTATGAAGTTTACAACATCGCCCTGCAACCGGAGTCGGTTAAATTTCACATTTATGAATTCATCGCCAATCTGTACATTGTGAATTCGCTCATCACGTGGGATTGGCGGGTGCTGTGGGATACCATCAAACACTTGATCCTCCCCTCGGTGGCGCTCAGCACCATCCCGATGTCCATCATCGCGCGGATGACGCGCTCCAGTATGCTTGAAGTGCTAGGGTTGGATTACATCCGCACAGCGCGGGCAAAAGGGTTGCCCAAGTCCACCGTCGTGCTCAGGCACGCTTTCCGCAACGCGCTGCTGCCGGTCTTCACCATCATCGGCCTGCAATTGGGGACGATCTTTGCCGGCGCAGTGCTCACTGAAACGATTTTCGGGTTAGCCGGCGTAGGACGGATGTTGTTTGAAGCTATCACCGCACGCGATTATCCTATCGTGCAGGCATTTACGCTGGTGATCGCTATCGGTTACGTGGGGATGAACTTGTTGGTGGATATCTCCTACGTGTTCATTGATCCGCGGATCAAACTCGACTGACAAGGCGCAATAACCATGAAAACCACGCTCGAAGAACCTCCTTCCGTGCAATCCACGCGCGAACAATACACCGAACTGGAAATTGCGGCCTTGAACAACAGTTTTCAAGACTACCGCGCGAACAGTCTATGGCGCTTGATGTTGCGCCGCATCTTCAAGCAGCGCTCGGCCATCATTGGGATGGTTATCCTGGGACTGCTCATCCTGGTTGCCATCTTCGCGCCCGTCATCGCGCCCTACGATCCAGAAGAAGTGCTGATCGGCGTCGAACCGGTGAAGAAACGCGATACGCCGTGCATCCACCTGCTCGGCTGTCCCGCCGACCAACCGCAGCACTGGATGGGCATTGACGGCAATGTGCGCGACCAGTTCAGCCGCGTCATTTTCGGGACGCGCGTTTCGCTCTTCATCGGATTCACCACCATCGGCTTCGCGATTATCGTGGGGACGGTGTTAGGCGCGGTGGCCGGTTACGCCGGTGGCTGGATTGATAACGTGATTATGCGCCTGATGGATGTGTTGATGGCCTTTCCTTCGCTGCTGCTGGCGATTGCGATTGTCAACGTGCTGGGGCGCGGCCTGCAAAACGCGCTGTTGGCGATTGCTATCGTCAATATCCCGATTTACGCGCGCGTGGTGCGCGCCAGCGTCCTCTCGCTCAAGGAACAGGACTTTGTGGAAGCCTCCCGCGCGCTCGGCGCAACGCCTGTCTGGTTATTGTTTGCGCGCATTTTGCCCAATGCACTCTCGCCGCTGATCGTTCAGGGGACGCTGGGCATCGCGGGCGCGATTCTCGAAGCGGCGGCCTTGTCGTTTCTGGGGTTGGGCGCGCAGCCGCCGACGCCGGAGTGGGGTTCGATGCTCGGTTCGGAGCGCAATCAGGTCTTCACCGCGCCGCACCTGGTTTTCTATCCCGGTCTGGCGATTATGATCACGGTGCTGGCCTTCAACTTGCTCGGCGACGGGCTGCGCGATGCGTTGGATCCGCGTCTGAGTTTCAGCAAGCAGGAAAGCGTGGTGTAATGTGTCAATCGCTCAGCGCCCCCGTCTCGGGGGCGCGCAAAGCCGCTTACGCGGGGAGACTGTAGCCCATTCCCGAGACGGGAACGGAGAGCGTCGCTTTCGCTCAGCGCCCCCGTCTCGGGGGCGCGCAAAGCCGCCTACCCGGGGAGACTGTAGCCCGTTCCCGAGACGGGAACGGGGAGCGTCGCTTTCGCTCAGCGCCCCCGTCTCGGGGGCGCGTAAAGCCGCCTACGCGGGGAGATTGTAGCCCATTCCCGAGACGGGAACGGGGAGCGTCACTGTGCTGCTTTTGCCGCTCAATGCAAAAACGGGGCCTGTGACGGCCCCGTTTTGTCGTGAGTCAATTTCCTACTTCCAATTCACCTGCTGAAACTCACTGTTGACCACCTGGTAGATCCAAATCTGCGGATCGGTGAGGTCGCCGTTGGCTTTGTAGCGCAGACTATTGAGCAGCGTGGAGACGCTTTCCTTACGCAGCGCATCGGCGACTTTGGATGCCCCAAACTCGTTGGCCCTACGCACGCCCTCAGCCAACACCTGCATCGCCACATACCCGTTGACTGAGTAGGTATCGGGGTTGCGGTATTCGACGACCTGATACGCCTCGAACCACTTCGCATCTGCTACATAGCGCGGGCTAGGCGCGAAGGCGCTGACGTACATGCCCTCCGCTGTACCGTCCGAGTCGTCAATGGTTGCTGCCAGGAAGGCGCCGTCGCTCCCTAACATCGGGGCGGCGATCCCCGCCTTGACCAATTCGTAGCGCAAGAACGGCGCTTCGATCTCGTATCCGGCGTAGAAGATGGCGTCGGGATTGGCGGCCTGAATTTGCTGCACCTCGGCACCGTACTGGCTTTGGCCTTCTTCAACTTCAATACGGGCGACGGCCTGCGCGCCGCGCGCTTCCAATTCTTTGATCAGCGAAGCCGCCAGCCCTTTCCCGTACTCGGTGTTGTTGAAAACGACAGCTATGCGCGTGGCCTTGAGATATTCCGTCAGGAAGCGCGCGTCCACCGCCGCCTGCACATCGTCGCTGGCGTTGACGCGGAAGAAGTTGGTGTAGCCTTTTTGACTGAGGCTTTGCTCGGAAGCTGTCGGTGTAATGACGATCAAGGGGAGATTTTTGTATAGCTCCATCGCTGCCAGCGTTTGTCCGCTGTTGAGGTGGCCGATGACGGCAATGACCCGTTCGCCTTTGTTGAGCGCATCCTGAATCTCCGCCACTTTCTCGACGGCCACGTCGCTGTCCGATTCATCATCCAGCGGGCGCACGACGACGCGGTAGCCCAACAGGCCGCCGCTGCGGTTGATTTCTTCCGCCGCAAGACGCACGCCGCCCAAGACGGTCTGTCCGCCGTTAGCCTGGAATCCGCTGAGCGGCACGGCTACGTAGACCACCACATCGCCTTTGGTCGGCTGTTTAGGCTTCCCGCCGCATCCTGCTACCATCATCATCACGAGCACTATGAGCACGAAACGTTTCATCATAGCCAGGATTTCCTCCTCCTAGACTTGCAGTCTGCTAAAACCCAGTTCCCTGGTAATCGTACACTTCGTTGATGCTGCTGACCAGGTCGTTAAGCCGCGCGATTTGATCCTGAATATCCTGCCGCAAGCGATCCGAGCGTCCACTTTCGATGTCCTGCGCGCTAATCAACTGCACCTGGCTGTACACCGTCGCCAACGCTGTGTTGCTCTGCTCAAGTTGCAGTTCGGCCTGCTCCATGCGGCTGTTCAACGCGCTCAAAGACTCCCATTGTTTGCGCTTGCTTTCGATAACCGCATCCAACTGTTTTTTGACTTCCTGGTTGGCTTCGAGGTTGCGTCGCGCGGCGAGCGCCTCCAGTTCTTTAGGCACAGACGCGCGTTCCTGGGCCAGGAGTGGATCATGGCGGTAAGCATCCAGGCGCAAGGCCAGTTGGTAGATGTTGCCGACCCAGTCGGCGATCTGCCTGGCGGTGTCTTGCAGGCGGTCGCGCAGCACGCCAGCGCGCTGTTTGCTGATGTATGCCTCGATGCGACGCTGGTATTCCAACCCCGTTTCGACCTCTTGCCGCAGTTGGGCGTCCAGCACCTTGCGCGGATTGAAGCGCTCCTGGAACATATCAAGCTGCACTTTGGTGTTGGTATCCACATCGGTGAGGCTGGAAATGACAATCGCCAAAACGCCCACAATCCCCAAGGCCGCCCAACCCCACAGTGGCCACCACCCAAAAGGTTTCGGCAGAAAGAATGTCAGCAGCATCACCGCGCCGATGATGGCCGCGTTTTCCCAACGGAAAAAAGCGTATTGAACGATAGCACGTCGCGCTTTCTTTTCAACGGTAGAGCGATTGTTGGACATAGGCAATCAAATAGCGAATCAGTGAATGCGCGAATCGGCGAATGAGCGAATGGAGGTATGAGTGAATAGGCGAAGAGGGAATGATGGCTGGTAGCTATGCACTCATTTGCAATTCATAACTCAGCATTCGCCACTCTTGACTCGCAACTCTAAAAATATGTTGAGATAATCTTGTACAATTCTTCGATATCCGTCTCTTTGGCACGGCGGAACTGCCCACCGCCGGTTTCAGCCATTGAACGCAGCAGTCTCTCGTCGGCGTCGCTGCCAAAAGCGATGGTGAAAATCACCACCGACGTTCCGCGCTCTTGCTGGATGCGGCGTTGCAGCTCTGCCAGCGAGTGGCGGCTGTTGTTTTCCTGTCCGTCGGTCATCACGACGATGGCGTTGATGGCCTCCGGGTCGCCACGCAGCGTCAGTTCGCTGTACGCTTCCCATACGCCGTCAATGAGTGCGGTGTTGCCCGCCGCCTGCAATTCATCAATGGCGCGGTTCAGGCTGGAGCGCCCGGCGTCGTCGAGCGGCTGAATCGGGCGCAGCACGTTGACCGTGCTGGCAAAAGCAATCAAGCCCACCTGGTCACGGTCTCCGCGCATCTGCTCCACGAAAGAGCGCAGCGCTACGCGCGTCAGGTCAATCTTGCCGCTCTCTTCCATACTCCCGCTGGTATCCACGACCAGATAGACGTTGGTGGGGCGTTTGGTGTACCACCAGACGTTCTGCACCACCTCCACCACGTTCGCAGCGGGGATTTGGAGCGTCGTTTGCGGCTGACGCCAGTCAACGGCGCCCACCGTAGCGAAGGGGCTGCTGCTCTCGTCCAGGCGAATGTCCAGGTTTGCCGGACGATAGCCCGCCGCCAGTAACTGCCGCTGCACATCCACGGAGGTGAGGAACGTCACCAATGCTTGATAGGTGCGGCGCTGGTTATCGGTGATGGGTGCTTCGCCAGACGCGCCCAATTCTAACAATGCCAGGGGATGGTCGGCCCAGAGCGTCCCTTCCGCCGGATACAGCGCGACGAGACGCTCGCCGGATTGCGACTGGTTCCACGCGATAACCACCTGCTCCTGCGCGACGAAGGCGTCGAGGAAACCGCGTCCTTCCGCCGCGAGCCGCTGCACAATCACATCCTCGCCTTCGCCGTAGAAGCGCACTGTCGCTTCCACCGCGCGGACGTAGTCCAGCGTGGTCTGCGTGGTCGCCGCTTCCTCAGTCAAGCCGCGCGTCAGCCCGGCGCCGGCGTAGAATTCGGCCAACGTCGCCAACAGCCCGCTGGCATGGCCGGTGCTCGGATGATTCCACTTGAAGTTGGCATCGGCGGTGGCTTTTTGTTGGATGTCCTTCCAGCCGATGTCGCGGTCGGGCCAGCCCAACTCGCGCGCCACACTCTCCCACGTCGCAATGACAACGGGGCTAGTGGCGTAGCGCACGGGGTCGCCAAAACGCCGGTTGCCGATGGGGATGAGGGTCTCGCCCTGAACTTCGTTTTGTTGTTCCACCCAGCGCCGATCCAACTGGTTGAGCCACAAGCTGCTATCGGGTGCAATCGCCTGGAAGGGCGGATTCGCCAGGCTTTGCTCGATCATTTTCTCCGGCACCACCGTCAATGTCCGCACAAGCATCAACGATCCATCGGGGGTCTTGCTGGCCTGGGCATTGAACTGTTCGACCAGTTTGGCGAACGTCGGCGCCATGCCTGGCGAAACGGCGACCGTCAGTTCCGCGGTGGTGGAATTCCATCCGGCTGGACCGGCCTCGCCTTCTCCACCACGCACATTGTCCCACACGGATTTCCCGGCCCAAAGGGCGATGATGGCGCACAGACATACAACGATGATCCCCACGATACCAACGATCAGTCCGGTTCGTTGTTTGGCGCTCAATTCGTTGCTCATGATGTCCGCCTTATTTCGCCACGTTCAACTGGAACCAGCGCAGCAAGGCCAAAAGCGTTTCGCGGTCGGGACTGCGCATCGCGTCGCTGCGCGGGACGACCATTTCCACGCCGCGATCCTTCCACTTTACAAAGAGGCTTTCGGGGGTCGCATCCAGCGGCACATTGGGATTGGTCGGGCGCAGCCCGTAGGTCAGAGCAGCTTTCTGTTGATCTTCGCTGAGCAAGAAACGCTGGAAACCTAGCGCCGCATTCTTCTCCAGCGCGCTGGTTTCCGGTCCCACCCAGATGGTGTAGGGGAACTCGAACCAGGTGACGTACTTGGGATAGTAAATCTTGAGTGGATCATCCCAACGGGTGAGAATGCCCTGCATATTCTGCAACAGGTCGCTTTCGAGCAGTTGCCCGCCGTCGCCTACGCTGTAGCCGAAGAGTGCGAAGTCCTCAGCCGTGTAGGCACTGGCGCTGCTGAAGTCGGTGACGGAGCCCATCAACTCGCGCAGCCATGCCTGGAACTGCGGGTCGGTGAAGTCGGCCACGCTGATGTCTGTGCGCCCGTAGTATTCGCCGGCCGCGGCGACCATCGCCGCCAGGCCGCCGGCGTTCTTGTTGGGATTCGGCACCACCAGCTTGAAGAAACCCCAGGCGGGATCGCCGCCCAACTCCGGCCAGCCACTTTTCGCCACTGCCGCATCGTGGATGACGTTCCATGTGATGTCGCCAAATTTGCTGCTTAACACATTGGCCCGGCTCTCGTAGATGCCCCAGGTAAAGAGGCTAATGGCGATGGGGCGGGCGCGGTACTCGCCATCGGTGAGGAAGACGTCGCGGCCCAATCGTTCTTTGTACGAGGCGTTCGCCAGTTCGACAAGGTAGCGGCTATCAGGAATCCAGACGGTGGGGAAGCTTTGCAGGGCGGTTTTCTGAGCTTCTGTCAGGTTTTCGAGATTTGCCCCGGCGTCCAGTGCGCCGAAATCGTTGCGATCCCAACGACCAAGCGCAGTCAGCCCGTCCATGGGGATAATTTCCACTTTGACGGCTACGCCATCCAGGGTGGGATTGGAGGCGTTGTACGCTTCTGCCGCGCTGCGCACCCACGGTTCCACCGGCAAGGCTGTCAGCACCCGCACCGTAATCGTCTTGGGTTTTTCCAAGACCAGCTCAGTATCGGACGTATTCCCGCCAGTTACGGCGCGCACCACGAGTGAAACGCCGATAATCAACACAACGACAACTAAAATGCCTATAAAGACCCAACGTGTGCGTTCCATGCCGTTTTTTATGCCTCCCACATTCTCGGCGGACTGAATGTTATCTTATCCGTTGAGATCGTTTGCTGAGACGAATTTCCTTCTCCATCACTCTCGCCGGTTTATGGCGCAGGGGTGAGGCTCGCTCGGCCCCTGCGCCGCGAGAACGTTCCCTTTCCCTTACTCACCCAAGCCGAGTTTCTTGCGCCGGTCGGCAAGCTGCGAATTGATGGCCTTACGATCGAGAACGTCGTCAATTTGCTGGTCGAGGTTGGTGGCGCGCATTTCGACGGCGGTAGTGGCTTTATCCAATCGCGCATAGACGCTTTCAGCAATCCGGCTGATGTCGGAATCGCCCGACCCCATCAGGTCATCCAGACCCTTCATCGCCTTGACGGAGATTTCCTTGCTCTTCGCCAGTTCAAGCAAAGCCTGGAGTTCTTCGCGCTGCTGTTTCATCGTCGCCAGGCGCGCTTCCAGCTTGACCTTGGCATCGAGCAACTTCTGGTACTCACCTTCCTGGCGCGTAGCCTGTTCCTGGTAGGTCTCAATGAGCCGTTGCGTGCTATTGAGTTTGCTCTGGACGCCCACGGCGGCGGTCTCATTGCCTTCCACCAAGAATGCATCAATCGCGCGGTCCAATTCACCAGCTTTCTGTTCGTAGTCAGCCAGCTTGCGTTTGAGTGACTTCACCTCGCCGCCGATAGTCGCCGCAGCATCCTGCAGGTCTTCCAGACTGTCCTCAATCTGACGGATGTACTGGTCAATCACTGCGATACTGTTGCTCTTGAGGGCCTTATCCACCAGGGAATGAAGATTCGCTGAAATCAGCGTGGATACTTTTTCTAACAACGTTGCCATTTTGTTTACCTCCCGCGTTATCGCTTTTGATTTATCTTGACCTTAAGTGTAGCGTCGAAAGGGCGCTTTGTCAAAGTGCGACATTCTTACATATCAAAGGCCATTTTCGACATGTACTAATACGCTGATTGGTGACAGAGGTTGCAACGGTTGGCTTGTTATAAGGGTATTGCATTTGGAAACAAATTCGAGATGGGAGAACCGTGACCATTGAGCGGCGCAGTTATCGCGTGCCTGTTTGCGTGCAGCCTGCTTTCGGTTACAATCAGCCCGTCAGCAATCAGTTTTCAGCCGTCAGCGGTTAGCTGACGGCTGAAAGCTAGAGAAGAGAGGTGTTATGGATCCCATCGCCATTATCGCCGCCGTTGCCAATGACCTAGCGCTGGCCTTGCCGCGCGTCGAGTCTGCCGTTCGTCTGCTGGATGACGGCAATACCGTCCCCTTCATCGCCCGTTACCGCAAGGAGATGACCGGTTCGCTGGATGAGGAGCAACTGCGTCAGGTTTCCGAACGGCTGGGATATCGCCGCACGATGGAAGCGCGCCGCGAGACGATCCTGCACAGTCTGGAAGAGCAGGGGGTGCTCACCCCGGAGTTGCAGGCCGACGTGGAATCTGCCGACACCCTGCAACGCCTGGAAGACCTCTATCGCCCGTACAAGCCCAAGCGCCGCACGCGCGCGACGGTGGCCCGCGAGAAGGGCCTGCAACCGCTGGCCGATCTCGTGCTGGCGCAGACGCTCGAGGGCGACCGCGACGCGCTGGCGCGACCTTTCCTCACGGACGATGTCCCCACCGTGGATGATGCCTACGCGGGCGCGCGCGATATCGTCGCCGAGACTATCGCCGATGCGCCAGAAGTCCGCGCCGACATGCGCCGTCTGGTGCAGCGGCACGGCACGTTGAGCGTCACCGTCGCCGACGCCAGCAAGGACCCCAAAGGCGTTTACCAGATGTACTACAGCTTCTTCGTGGATTTCCGCGCGCTGCGCCCGCACCAGATTCTCGCCATCAACCGGGGCGAGCGCGAAGGCGTGCTCAAGGTCACGCTGGAAGTGCCGGAGCCGGAAGCGATGGGCATCCTCGCGCAACGCTATCCGAGCGACGCGGGCAGCCCACTGATGGACGACCTCGTCGAGGCGCGCAAGGACAGCTACAGCCGTTTGCTCTTCCCCGCCGTGGAGCGCGAGATGCGCCGCGAGCTGAGCGACATGGCCGACGAACACGCGATCGGTGTGTTTGCCGCCAACCTCAAAGCACTGTTGTTGCAGCCGCCGCTGCGCGGGCAGACGGTGCTGGGCATCGATCCCGGCTATCGCACCGGCTGCAAAGTGGCAGTGGTCAGTCCCACTGGCAAGGTGCTGGCTACGCACACGATCTATCCCGACCGTGACAAGGCACAGGCCAAGGCGACCCTTCGCCGTCTGATTCAGCAGCATAGCGTGACGGTGATCGACATCGGCAACGGCACTGCCAGCCGCGAGACGGAGACGTTGGTGGCCGAACTGCTCACCGAAGAGAAGCTGAAGGTGAAATACACGATCGTCAACGAGGCCGGGGCGTCGGTCTACTCGGCGTCGAAGCTGGCGCGCCAGGAGCTGCCCACCCTGGATGTGTCGCTGCGCGGAGCAGTCTCCATCGCACGGCGGCTTCAGGATCCGTTGGCCGAACTGGTGAAGATTGAACCCAAGGCCATCGGCGTGGGGTTGTATCAGCATGACGTTGACCAGAAAGCACTCGCCGAGGCGTTGGATACGGTTGTCGAATCGGTCGTCAACACGGTGGGGGCGGATCTGAACACGGCGTCGCCGGCGCTGTTGCGCTACATCTCCGGCATCGGTCCCAAGCTGGCGGAGACGATCGTGGCTTACCGAGACGCACAGGGCGCATTCCCCACCCGCGAGGCGCTGCGTCAGGTTCCCGGTGTCGGGCCGAAGACGTTCGAGCAGGCCGCCGGCTTCCTGCGCGTTCCCGATAGCGTCGAGCCGCTGGACAACACTCCCATCCACCCGGAGAGCTACGCCGTCGCCCGTGTGGTGCTGAACCTGCTGGACTGTCCACTCGGCGATCCCCGGCTGGCGGGCGAAATCGCCAACCTGCGCCGACAGATGAATCTCGACGAATTGGCCGCCGAGCTGGGGACGGGGCGCCCCACCCTGGAGGACATCCTTGAGGCGTTGGCCCGCCCCGGCCGCGACCCCCGCGATGACCTGGAAGGCCCCGTCCTGCGCAGTGATGTGCTCAGCATCGAGGATTTGCGCGAGGGCATGCAGCTCAAGGGCACGGTGCGCAACGTCGTGGACTTCGGCGCGTTCGTGGACATCGGCGTGAAGCGCGATGGGCTGGTGCACATCAGCCGCATGGGAACGGGCTACGTCCGCAACCCGCACGACAAGGTTTCCGTGGGGGATGTAATTGATGTGGAGGTTGTGGAAGTGGATGTCCAGCGTGGGCGCATCAGCCTGGCGCTGGTAGAATGAGTTTGTCAACGGATTCAACGGATTTTAACGGATTTTTTCTCTTTTTAATCCGTTTCATCCGTTGACATTTTTGAGGGGGAAACAAGTATGCCGATTGGAAGTCTCGTTAACGCGCTGACGGTGATTGTGGGCAGCACGGTTGGGTTAGTGCTGCGGAAGAAGTTCCCGGAGAACATCAAGGGCATCATCTTCGAGGGGGTGGGCCTGGGCACGCTGGTTCTGGGGATGAAGATGGCGTTTGAGGTGCAGAACTTCCTCATCTTCATCTTCAGCCTGATTTTCGGCGGCATTATCGGCGAATTGATCCACCTGGAAACCTGGATGGAGGGGATGGGCGACCGGCTCAAGGCACGGTTGAAGAGCCAGGATGGGCGCTTCACCGAGGGGCTGATCACGGCGTTCCTCATCTTCTGTGTCGGCTCGATGACGTTCGTCGGGGCGATCAACGAGGGTCTCAACGGCGACCGCACGCTCATCCTCACCAAAGCGATCCTGGATGGCTTCACCTCGATTGCCCTGGCGTCGGTCTACGGGATAGGCGTGCTGCTCTCGGCGCTGCCGCTGTTCATCATCCAGGCGGGCATCACCTTGCTGGCGGGGCAGTTCCAGAGCTTCTTCTCCGATCTTATCATCAACCAGATGACGGCGGTCGGCGGCGCGCTCATCCTGGGGATCGGGCTGAACCTGCTCGGCATCAAGCGAATCAAGACGAGCAATCTGCTGCCAGGGCTGGTGGTGGTGATTGTGCTGACGCTGATTTTTGGGTAAGGGATTTCGTTGACACAGGTTCTAAACGAACTTACAATGTGGATATAGACTCTTGGGAGGTGATGTATGACTGTTATAACTGTGGACGCCAAGCCCATTTCCAAAACGCCCCCAATCAACCTGAGTTTTCACGTCGTTACGACGCTCAACGTTAGCGCAGAGGATGCGCGTCGTTCGGTTAATCGGCAGATTGTCCCTACATTGGGCACCGGCTTGATCGCGCGTGAACCGGTATTAGTGGTCGCGGAAGACTACATTGTCTGGCGTGTGCCGATTGTGCTGTCTCTGCCGGGATTAGGCGACGTGGGACAGGTTGGCGTCATTGATGTGGATGCACATACCGGAACCATACTAGATAACGTCGTTGACCAACAAAGGATTATCGAACATGCCCGCCGTCTCTACACTGGTGCCACACTACCAACAGTGTAATCCCGGCTCGTGTTTGCCGGCTTGCGCGCGGATGGTTTTGGCAGCTCTGGGCGATGAACGTTCCGAGGCGCAATTGGCCGCCACAATGGGCAGCTACGAATTCGGCACCCCGGCCAGTTGGGTTAAACGTTTGAATAGATTGGGGTATCAGGTCGAGTACGACACCTTTTCCCTGGCTCAATTACAGACAGCATTGGATCGTGGCCTATATCCTATTGTCTTTGTGCGAGCCGATGTGTTGCCGTGGGCCGATTTCGGGGGATTCCATGCTGTGGTTTTGGTGGGGATTTTGCCGGGCGCAGTCATGTTACATGATCCGGCGCTTGATTGTGGCCCAACCCGCCCTATCAATGGAATACTTTTTATTGGCCTGGGAAGAATTTGATTGCCTGGCAGCAGTCCTTACAAGGTGAAGTGATGCTTATGGTATAATGACCGCATGAACTGTAAAAAAGTAGATGATGATATGCGCTCCGAATACGATTTTACAGGCGGCGTCCGGGGAAAACATTATAAAGACCTGCGCCAGGGTTACTCGGGCAAAGTGCATCAGTCTGATGGAACAAAGTTGATACAAAACTTCAGACTTGAGGAAAGTACAGTGGTACTGGCGGCAGTAAATTTTATAAACAGGAGTCGGAAATCATGCACTTAGGCGACATCTTAAACGCGATCAACACTTGGGCGCTGGGCCTGATTAGTACACTAGGCTATCCGGGGTTAGGATTGGTGATGTTCCTCGAAAACGTCTTCCCCCCCATTCCTTCCGAAATCGTTCTGCCGTTGGCCGGCTGGCTCACGGGGGGCGAGAATGCGAAATTTTCGCTACTCGGTGTGACACTCGTGGGAGCAATCGGCTCGGTGGCAGGCGCGTTCTTCTTTTACGGGCTAGGCCGCTGGTTCGATGAAAGCCGGGTGCGCTATCTGTTGCAACGATTCGGCAAGTGGTTTATGTTGTCGGAGAGCGATCTGGACACCGCGCTGGCCTGGTTTGCGCGGTTTGGCGAGTACGTGATCTTCTTCGGGCGGATGGTGCCCATTGTGCGCAGTCTGATTTCTGTGCCAGCGGGTCTGGCAAAGATGAACATCCCGCGCTTCGCCTTCTACACCGCGCTCGGTACTGCGCTGTGGAGCTTCCTGCTGGCATTCGCCGGGCGGCTTTTGGGCGAAAGCTGGCCGATTGTCTCAGATTTTATCAGCCAATACGAACACGTCGTGTATGTGCTGTGCGCGCTCGCAGTCGTCGGCTTCTTCGGCTACCGGTTCTGGCAGCGGCGGAAGCAATCAGCTGTCAGCGATCAGCCGTCAGCGGTCAGCGATTAGCCATCAGCTATTAGCGATCAGCCGTCGGCTATTTCAGGAAAAGGAGAAAGTCTTATGCCCCCGGTTATCCGTGTAGAACAAATCGGTCAGTTTGAAGGTCAGGAAGTCACAATCCGCGGGTGGGTGTACAACCGCACGCACAAGGGCAAGCTGGTGTTCTTGCTGGTGCGAGATG
>ENA-UOWE01000170-UOWE01000170.1-activated-sludge-metagenome-genome-assembly--contig:-NODE-170-length-97512-cov-7.058908_pt1 | contig 97512 bp, 80 predicted proteins | sample MGYA00249841_ERZ761562 | MGnify/ENA primary metagenome ERZ761562 (study PRJEB28883, sample SAMN05720200) | activated sludge metagenome | isolation source: Anaerobic digester | place: Japan... | reverse complement strand
ACCATCCACCATACATGGCATTGTAGGTCCACGGTCTATTTGGTGTTGTTGGTGTGATTGGATTATATGGTGCCCACTGCTGAATTGCACGATAGGACTCTGAAGCTCCGACCACGATCGGGTTCTTTGCGGTTGCTGGTGAAAGGCATGATGTGCCAAAGTCTGTTTTTCCATCAGCATTTGCTGCTGGCCATCCAGCAACCGTTGTTGGTGGTTGAGTAATATTTTGGTAATAGTAGTTGAATTCAACTGGAAGGTTTTGGGATGTATCACCAATTGGTGGATAATAAACACCCTTGTTTGGTATTGAGACCGGATATGCAAGATTTGGTGGGCTATAGTATTGTGCAGCATTCGGCGTTGTGAAACACCAGGGCGAGGTGTAATATGAAGTTCCTGCATACCACCCATTTGCGCCACTTGGCAACGAAATTGTTTGCCAGTCATATGGTTCAAAATCATAAATAAATGGTGCTGCAAACCTTGTGTTTGTTGTTCCTGCGTTGACAAGGAGCATGTCCTTACGCTCCCAGCAATAGCGGTCCATCTGGTTGGCACAATAATTGTATTCGTTAGAGTTGTAGATGTTACCATCATAAGTGATTTCACGATCACCAACAGAATTGGGTAATGAGCCAGACATGTTAGTTCCACGATGTGGCATAACCCAAGCATTGACCTGAATCCTTGCACCAAGTTGGTAGGCATCATTGATGATTGTAAACACAGAATCTGGTGCTCTGAGATAACCTGACTCAGGAAGACCTATATTTGATGAATAGAGGCCAAGATAACGCGGACGACCTGCGTATGTCCAGTAAAGCCTGTAGGGGTAACTATAATAGCTATAAGCATCGCTAAAGTTTGCATCAGTTACTCTTTGGACAATGATGCCTGCGCGGTATGCGACACCACGATAATCCCATGGCCCATTTGATGATGTGTTGCCAAATGGTGCTGATAGTATTGGAAGTGATCTGCCTGAGAGAGCAGTTCCTGGTGCAACAGAAGTATCTGGAGCATAAGTTGGTGCCTGTCCATAAGGGTTTCTTCCTTGAGCATCATCTGTCGGGGTTGAACCTCTTGACCAGTAACCATCACCAAAACCTGAACCAGTAACATGGGTATCGTGACCATCCCAGTCCATCCATGGCTCAGTGCGGCTTCCTTGAACACCAGCAGTATAGACATCAACATAACGGTTAATATTAGACCAATAGTTCTTTGGGGAACGGGTTGCACTGCCATTTGTTGGTGGCCAACGCCAATTTGGTGTCTGGCCACTGTTACTCCAGTTACCATAAGAGGAGGTTTTACGGACATAAGCAAGGTGATCAACAACACGACCGCCAAAATCTCCAGCACCTGCTCCATACTGATCAGACACAAGATAACCAGTGTCAGCAACATCTCCAGTATCAAGACCAGTTCCGACAACAGCGACTATCTGACGGTAATGTGTACCGCCAATGTAGCTTTGGGTGCCCTGGAGTGATTCACCGTGGAGCCCAAAGTGGTCAAGTCTTGTTTGTGGAAGTGGGGTTGTTCCATCTGGAACCACACCAGATAGCTCACTGGCTGCCCATGCCCACTGTGAACCTATTGTATAGTTTGCAATATCATTTTGTGCTTCCGGAGCAGAGAAAGAATCGATATTAAGAACGAACGGGATTTTTGCAATGTCTTCAAAAGATACAACTGGAGCAATAACAGTTGTGAAGGCAACTTCAAACTCACCTTTGAGTGGATTCTGTGTGAGTTCATTAACTGAACCCGAAGTTCCAAAGGTGATAAACTGTGCAGCCTGGCGAACTGTCATCTTGGAATTTTTTGTGACTGGTCCGTTATAGTAGTCTTCAAGGGCTTTTCTGTCCTGCTTCCAGAAATCAAGAAGTTGTTTGTATTCCTCATCTTTCATGTCTTCTGGCTGGATTGGTGGTTTCTGTTCGTCGAACCTGTTGATTTGAGCCATAACAAGACTCTTGCAACCAAGCCCCTGAAGAGTCTTTGATAAATTTGCGATCTCAGCATCATTAAGACCACCGGCAACTGTTATAACTACTGATTCTTGAAGCTGGTTTTTCTCTTTATTCTGTGGGAAAATCGAAGCCTTGAGTGCTGGATTGTGGATAGTATAAGCCCTGACGAAATCAAGCTGGGCGAAAGTCTGTACATCAGCTTTGTTCATACGAACAAGATATGTATCTGGCCAGAGAGGATATCCATCAAGTATCTTGGCGCCCATTGAATTGATCTTGTCAATCCAGACCTTTTTCATTGGACCAACGAAACGAACTACATAATAAGCAAAATCAGAGCCCTTGTAGTCCCAAGCGGCAAGATTCTTTAGATAACTATTTTCCAATCCTTCGATCTGGAAAAGCTTTGAACCAGCCTTGTCAAGGGAGAGGTGCATGCCTCCAACGATACATACATCAGCCCTTCCGATGGTGACAAAATCAATATTGTTGTCGCCAAGGGACTTGACCTGATCGGTCGTAGCCTCGGTAAGAATCGAGCCTTGCGCATACTCTGAAAGCTTCGGAAGGTGAAGGCTCTCAAAAGTGCTTCTCTGTGTGGGGTTCTTGAGATAGACAAGAAGCTGCATGACCGGCCCATCAGCGGAAGCCCTGGTACCGATACCCACCAAGGACGGGAGAACCATCACAATGGCAAGCAACGCAGTAAGCAACTTAATTTTTCTCATGTACAATCTTCCTTTCATGCGAGGCAACACCTCAAAGGATTTCAGCCAAAATGCTCCAAGCGGCGGCACAATTAACCGAACGCTTAAAACACAATAAAAATGGCTGTTACGCATTCACGCCTCAACCATTTGCTCGTACGAAGAGTATTATAACGAGAAGGTACCCTCTGTCAATACCATATATAAAAGCATTTCAGTATATGCACAGACAATCAAACATAATCATGATTCTGGCAAAAAATACGATTATGGTAAAATAATACACACCATCTGGGAATTATCTGCACATTAGTTTTTTTTGGGAACAATTTTGAGACGATTGGCAGCCCCGACGAGAGTCGAACTCGTACCTACACCTTGAAAGAGTGTCGTCCTAACCGCTAGACTACGGGGCCATTTCATGTGAGTCGTGCAAGACTCGAACTTGCGACCCCCTGCTTAAAAGGCAGGTGCTCTACCGGCTGAGCTAACGACCCATACCCACAGAATTTTATAAGTGGCTAAATACTTGTCAAGGTTTATTCTTGACCGTTATTTTGCATTCGGCTAAACTGGATTTTTGCATGAATAAAAGGGCACAAGGTGTAATACAACGATACAATGAGCTGGTCAAATTGCTGGCCGATCCAACAACTCTTTCAGACCAGAACAAGTTTAAGGAACTCTCAAAAGAGCAGTCCCAGCTTGCCGATATTGTAGAATACGCAACGCTGGTTGAAAAACTTGAGAGTGAAATCGAGCAGGTAAAAAACATGCTCTCTGGTGAAGACAAGGAGCTCAAAGAGTTGGCACAAGCTGAGATTGACTCATTAACAGCACAGCTTGAAACATCTTCAAATAGGCTTAACAGGCTCTTGATACCCAAAGACCCAAGGGATGAGAAATCTGTAATCATGGAGATGAGGGCTGCTGCAGGCGGTGAGGAGTCTGCTCTCTTCGCCTCTGAACTCTTTAGGGTTTACTCCCTGTACGCAATGAGAAGGGGATGGAAACTTGAAGTAATAGATTCCCATGCCACAGATATTGGTGGTTTCAAAGAGATAACCTTCTCTATCGAGGGCAAGGACGTATACCGCTACATGAAATACGAAAGCGGAGTACACAGAGTGCAAAGGGTTCCAGAAACTGAGGCTTCTGGAAGAATACACACAAGCACGATCACTGTAGCTGTTATGCAGGAAGCTGAAGATGTTGATGTCCAGATAAAACCAGAGGATTTAAGAATAGATGTCTACAGATCATCAGGACACGGAGGGCAATGTGTCCAGACAACTGATTCTGCAGTCAGGATAACCCACTTGCCAACGGGCATCGTGATGACTTGCCAGGACGAAAGATCTCAAACCCAAAACAAGGAAAGGGCCATGAAGGTCCTCAGGGCAAGGCTTTTTGAACTGGAACAGGAAAAACGCGAAAAAGAACAGGTCAATGCCAGGAGGGTCCAGATTGGTTCTGGCGATCGCGCAGAAAAAATCAGAACATACAACTTCCCACAATGCCGAGTAACTGACCACCGCATCGGACTAACTATATATAGATTACCCGACGTGATGATGGGCGACCTCGATCTTATCATCAGTGAGCTGATAGAAGCCGAGGAGAGAGCCAAACTTGAGCAACTCTCAAAAGCTCAGTAACACAATCAAGGCAGTCGAAGAAATCCTTAAAACAAGACCCAATCCAAACTGGGACGCGATAGAGATTGCAAGGCGTACACTTGGAACCAGCAGGCAGGAGATCATTCTAAGTATTGGTGTTAGGTCAATTTCAAACGATAATTCTGACAAAATGATTAAGATTGCTACCAAGGTCTCAACAGGTTTTCCACTTGAGTATGCACTCGGGGTAACATCATTTCTGGGCATTGATATAAGAGTCACACCTGACGTTTTGATTCCAAGACCAGACACTGAGACATTGGTACTTGAAGCTGAGAAAATAATTAATGGAAGGGCCCTCAAGCTTATAGATGTTTGCACAGGTTCCGGCTGTATTGCCATAGCCCTGAAAAAAAGAAACCAAAAGTGCGAAGTTACTGCAACAGACATCTCGCCAGACTGCCTGAAGATTGCAAAGGAAAACGCTGCATTCAACAACACCGATATAAACTTTTTGCAAGCTGATCTTACAAATAATATCAAGGGGAAGTTCGATATTCTAACCTGTAATCCACCCTACATACCCACAAAAGAAATATCTCTTCTCGAGAAAGAAATATCCTATGAACCCATATCTGCACTCGATGGTGGAGAAGATGGTCTTCAATACTACAGAAGACTTTCTCTTAGCATTACAGATGTTCTATCAGAAGATGGTTTCGCTATAATTGAAGTGGATTGCCCAAAAATTGAAACTGCCAAAAAACTTGAAAAAATTTTTGAAAATTATTCTTTCTGTTTCGCGCCCGACATATCAGGTAACAAAAGAGTGCTTAAGTTATGGAGGAAAAAATGAAAGAATTTGACGTGGCGATTATAGGCGGTGGACCCGCCGGTCTTGGCGCCGCAATATATTCAGGAAGAGCGATGCTGAAAACAGTGCTTTTTGACAAATTTGGCACTGGCGGCCAACTCAATTCATACGAAAAGATAGCTAACTATCCTGGTTTTTTTGAAGACACACCAACATACAAACTCTCCGAATCGCTCCTTGCCCACGCACAAAGATTTGGGGCTGAAATCATCTACGACGAAATAATCTCAATAAGTGACGATGAGGAGTGGAAAATACTCAAAGGTTTTGCAGATTCGTATAGGGTCCATGCCTCAATAGTAGCGACAGGCGTGAGGTATAAAAATCTCGGCGTAGAAGGCGAAGAGAAATTGAGGGGAAGAGGCGTATCATACTGCGCCACCTGCGATGGTCCATTCTTTGTAGGCAAGGACATTGTTGTGGTGGGCGGAGGAGACAGCGCCCTTCAAGAAGCCCAGCATCTCACACAATTCGGCAGGGAAGTGACCATCATTCACAGAAGGGATGAATTTAGGGCATATCCCGATCTCAGGGAGATGGTGCAGAAACATCCAAAAATAAAATGCCTTATGAATTCAACAGTACAATCTATTGAGGGAAAAGATTTTGTGGAAGGGATAATAATAAAAAATGTTGTCACTGGAGAGGTGTCAAAAATGAAAACCAACGCGGTATTCATTTTTGTTGGTCTTCAGCCAAACACCGAGTTCCTTTCCGGATATGCTGATCTTGATGACTATGGCTATGTAAAAACTGGCGAAGATATGTCAACATCAAAAAAAGGCGTCTTTGCAGCAGGAGATATCAGGATCAAGGACATAAGGCAGGTAATAACGGCTGTCTCGGATGGTGCAATAGCCGCACAGAGTGCATGGAAATATATGAGTTGCAGAAAGTGAGGATTGCTATGGACACAAGGATTCATGATTTCAGGGAAGCAATGAAGGAGCGCAGTATTGATGCTGCATTGTTTGTCAGCACAGAAACAAGGATCAACAAAAACGTTTTTTATCTTTCCGGATTCACTGGTGAAGATGGCTATCTATTAGTCACCCAGGACAATGTGCAGCTTTTTGTCGATGGTAGGTACCCAGAGCAGGCCCACGAAGAAGCAAAAAAAGGTATTGATGTGACACTCGTTGAATACCCGATTTCAGATTTCCTTGTCAAAATGATACAGGACGGCTGCATCCAGTCTCTTGGCCTCGAAGAAAGTATTCTTTCGCACTCTTTTTACAAAATCATGTCAGAAAAACTCCCCAAAACAGTCCTCAAATCTTCCGATGGCATGTGCGAAGCAATGAGGATCATTAAAAGCCAAGATGAGATTGAATTCATAAGGAATTCATGCAAAGTTGCCTGTGAGTCTTTCACCGAAACACTTGGCGTCGTCAAGGAAGGGGTCTCGGAGAGAGATATCTGTGCAGAGCTTGAATACCAGATGAAAAGACGCGGTGCAAAAAAACCAAGCTTCGATATAATTGTCGCTTCCGGTTTCAGGGCCGCAATGGCTCATGGCGTCGCATCAGATAAAAAACTCAAGGCAGGCGAATTTGTTGTTTTCGACTGGGGATGTTTTGTAAACAATTATGCCTCGGACTTTACAAGAACACTCGTTGTTGGAGAGCCAACACCAAAACATATTAAGATATACGACACGGTAAGGCGCGCCCAAGAAGCAGCAATGGGGAAATTTAAGCCAGGAACAAAAGCTTGCGACGCCGACAAAGTGGCAAGGGATATAATTTCAAACGCCGGCTATGAAAAGAACTTCAATCATTCTTTGGGGCACGGGGTTGGCTTGGACATTCACGAAAGACCAGGTGCTTCGATGAGGACGGAGGATGAATTCAAGGCTGGCATGATATGCACAAACGAGCCCGGAATTTATATTGAAGGATGGGGTGGTGTAAGAATAGAAGACACCGTCCTCATCAGCGACGAGGGCGGTGTCCCGCTTGCTAATCTGTCAAAAGATCTGATTATAGTTTAGAGCCTGTATACGGTGATGACGTTGTCCGGGCAAATGGTTGCACAGGACTTACAGGCAATGCACTGGTCCATGTTAACACAGTAGGCTGGATGGTAGCCGTTCTGGTTAATGTTGTCGGAGAGCGCAAGTATGTGTGTCGGGCAAACCTCGATGCACAACCCGCATGCCTTGCACCTTTCATCTATGAAAACCACTTTTCCCTTTACAGCTGTTGCCATTTCAACTCCTTTCAACCACATGTTAGCTTGGGCAAGGTTGCATTTCAAGGACAGGGTGGCATCTTTGACATGACAAAACAAATATTTACAATATATTTCGGAGGTACAAGTGAGCAATTCTTTTTACATTCTGGCGATTAATCCAGGTAGCACTTCCAACAAGATTGGCCTTTTCAAGGGCCACGACAAAGTGTTCGAGCTTACCATCAGACACAGTAGAGAAGAACTTGCACCTTTCAAGGGGATCTGGGATCAATACGAATTCCGTTACAAAACAATAAGCGAAGAATTCAAAAAACACCCGGACACAGTTGGCCACCTTGATGCTATCGTAGGAAGAGGCGGTCTCATTAAGCCCATTGTCTCTGGTACTTACGAAGTAAACGAAGAGATGATGCAAGATGCTAAAAATAACTATCAGGGAGAACACGCTTCGAATCTTGGCTGTGTACTGGCCCATGATCTTGCAAAAGAGTATGGTTGCAAAGCATATATTGTTGACCCTACTTCAACATGTGAATTTCAGAGACTCTCCTTTTATTCTGGCCACCCCCTCATTACCAGGCGTGCTATTGCACACGCCCTTAATATTCACGCCATCGCCAGAAAAGCGAGTCAAGATCTTGGAATTCCTTACAACAAATCAAGATTCATCGTCGTTCATTGTGGTGGCGGGATAACCGTGGCCTCCGTCGTTGGCGGCAAGATGATCGACAACAACGATGCAACCTGTGAAGGACCATTTACACCCGAAAGATCGGGGAGCATGCCGCTCATACCATTCACCAATTTATGCTTCTCTGGCAAATATACCCAGTCGCAAATCAAAAAAATGATAATGGGTGAAGGCGGCTTTGTCGCCTATCTTGGAACAAACTCAGCTGTCAAAGCCGAAGAAATGGCAAAATCTGGTGACGCAGCAGCGCTTGAAGTCTATCAAGCAATGGTTTACCAGATAGCAAAGGATATTGGTTCACAAGCCACTGTTCAAAAAGGCAATTATGATGCCATACTTATTACTGGCGGTCTTGCCTACTCAGATTATTTTATTGACAGCCTCTCGGAAAGAATAAGTTTTCTCGGCAAGATATTGAGGTATCCTGGCGAGGACGAGCTTGGAGCACTCGCTGGTGGTGCATTAAGGATTTTGGAGGGCTCGGAGAAGGCCCTATCTTATCCACAATTTGGAGAAAGGCCACCTGAATGGAAATTTGCCACCTAAAAAAGAAGCTTGAGGAGGGGGTCCTCACAATTACCATTGACAGGCCCGCACAGTTAAATGCCCTGAATAAGGACGTCCTTGCGGAACTTGAACAGGTAATTGATGAGGCAGAGAAGAATACGTCCGTCAGGGCAATAATACTGACCGGCGAAGGAAAAGCCTTTGTGGCTGGGGCTGACATTTCAACCATGGTTGGAATGGATGAGACACAAGCACTGAATTTTGCTAGTTTTGGGCAAAAGGTTTTTGATAAAATTGAGAACCTCTCAAAGATTGTCATTGCCGCAATCAACGGTTTTGCGCTTGGTGGAGGCTGCGAACTCGCAATGTCATGCGACATTAGGTATGCAAGCGAAAAAGCGAAACTGGGGCAGCCAGAGGTCAACCTCGGGGTGATCCCAGGTTTTGCAGGCACGCAAAGATTACCAAGGCTTGTTGGACCCGGAAAAGCGCTTGAATTGCTTGTCACAGGCAACGTAATAGATGCCAATCAGGCTCTTCAGATAGGGCTTGTTGACAAGGTGCTGCCACCAGAGGGGCTTATGGAAGAGGCAATAAAACTTGCAAAAGCAATTGCAACTAAGTGCCCAGGGGCAGTATCACTCAACAAAAAAGCGCTCAAATCGGGACTCCCCAATTTCAACGAAAAGGAAGAGGCCTCACTTTTTGCCAAATGTTTCAAATCAGGTGATGCCAAAAAAGGTATGGAAGCTTTCCTGAATAAGACCCAAGCGGACTGGAGCTGACAGTGGAACTCCCAGCCAATCTCAGGGAAACGACACTTGCGGAGCTTATCCAACTGATCGAGCTTCACAGCGCCTCGGGAAGGCTCCAGATAATAAAAACCGACACCGACGAAAGAGCCTCCATTTTCTTTACGCAGGGGCAAGTTGTTCACGCAACAACCCCAAGATGTCAGGGAGAAGACGCAATAATCGAACTCTTCTCTTGGGACAAAGGGAAAATATTATTTTCGGAAGCATCTGCCATCCCACCAAGATCAATAAACCTCTCAAACACTGATATCATAATAAAAGGACTTGGTGAAGCGCAGGAAACTGCGGAATTCATGATAGGGCTCCCTCCAATGCCCACCGTATTAAGACTCAATACCAGCTCGATGAGTGGAGATGGTGGCGAAAAGATAACGCTAGATATATCGGAATGGAATTTTTTAATACTGGTTGATGGCAGAAGAACTCTCCAGCAAATTTTTGATGAATGCAATCTTAGCCAAAGCCAGGCGGCAAAATTAATTGGAAGACTTCTTGAGCAAAAGGTGGTTGTTCCCATAAGATGAGATTTTTTTCAATTCTGTCAGTTATTGCCATTATTTCTACCTCATCGTTTCCTGTGGGGATGATAGGCATTAGAGACGATGGTTCACATTTCAAATACCCAAAATCAGTATTTGTTGACCCTGAGTCAAAGAACATGTTCGTGGCAGACACCGGAAATAAAAGAATAGTGCTATTAAAAAGTGATGATGGCACATTCATAATGGATTTTGGCAAAGAAAGATTGAAAAATCCAACAAAAGTGATCCAGGATAAGGGTTCAAGACTGCTAGTTTGTGACCCAGAAGCAAAAGCAATCCATCTTTTCGACAGAAAAGGGGCTTACCTTGCCGATTTCTCCGTAGGGAATGATCCTGTAACAGGCATTATCGAGCCAATATCATTGGCTTTTGATAAAAATGGTAGATTCTTTGTGCTCGATCATGGGGCCTGCCAAATCAAGATATTTGAAAGCTCGGGTGAATTTCTGTTTTCGATGGGGTCCAAAGGTGATGGGGAAAGCCAATTATTAGAACCTTCTGATGTTGCTCTCGATGCAGAAGGGAATGTTTATGCAACTGACACAGGCAACAACAGGGTTGTGGTATTTGATAAAACTGGCACCTTCAAAATTTCTTTTGGCCAAGATGAACTCTCCCACCCAACAGGGATAGCAATAAATTCCACCAATGTATACGTCTCAAACACTGGCAAGCACGAAATCTCTGTCTTCTCAAAAAAAGATTTTACCTACAAGGGGAATTACGGGGCAATCGGAAGTGGTAATTCCCAGCTTAGGTTCCCAATAGGACTTTGCCTTGATTCCGATCAAAAGCTCTGGATAGCCGATTCCGGCAACTGCAGGGTTGTTCAAACTCAAAAACTGGAATTTGTAAAATCCATCGGTACTGATGGCATAACGATTTCCCCAAAAGGTTTGGTTCTCAAAGATGGCATGATTTATGTCTCGGAGCCAGAAGCAAACTGCATCAACGTTTACGAAGTCCAAAGTGGGTCCTTTTCAAGATCCATAGGCCTTCAGGGAACAAACCTTACAAGCCTAAATTCACCACAATCATGCTGTATATCGTCAAGAGATGATCTTATAGTTGCAGACACAGGGAACCACAGGATACAAGTATACAGTCTGTCTGGGGAACACCTTGTGAGTTTTGGCTCGCAAGGTTCTGGAATCGGTCAGTTCGAATCACCAACATCCATAGCTTGCACAAAAAGCGGAAACATAATCGTGGCCGACTCGGGCAACTCAAGGGTTTGTGTGCTCACACTTGGCGGTGCCTGGCAATTTGACATAACAAAAGAGCTAAAAAAACCTGTTGCAGTTGCAGAGGACATGATTGGCAACATCTGGGTGTGCGACCAGGAACTTGGCAAGGTGCTAATATTTGACCAGAAGGGAAACCAGGTCAATGAAATCCAAGGTTTCAACAAACCAAGTGCGATTTTCTGCGATGCAATGGGAAGATTGTTTGTAGCTGACGAAGAAACAGGTCTTATAAAAGTGTTTTCAACAACAGGGTACGAACTTGCAGCAATAGGTGGGGAAGGCGGCCCAATGTCAGCTACAAAACCACCTTTCTTGCCAGAACAACCTGGCAAGTTCTTCAAGCCTTATGGAATAACAGCTTCTGATGATTACGTTTATGTTTCAGACACAGGGAATTCCCGCATCCAAAAGATTCCTCTTGCGGCATTTGGCGGACTCCCAAAACTCGGAACAGACAAATTTACTTTGGATTTTCCAAAGGTGCCAAGATCGTCAAAACGTTCCCAAACACTAAAAATAACCAATGATGGCGACGGGCTCATCGAAGGAACAATTTCAACCGACCAGCCATGGATACTAGTCGGACAGGCAACATTCACCGGCGACACTGAGGTAACAATAACACTTGATGGGACAAAAGCGCCAGAAGGCCAAAGAGAAGGAACCCTCACCATTCAAAGCAATGGTGGCATAGTAAAAATCAAAATCACTGGAAGATTTTTTACCGGACAGATCAAACGGCTTGAAATAAAGGTTGGCAGCAACACAGTCATCTCCAGCGGAAAAAAGATTTATGTCACGCCGGCACCACTAAAAGATACTAAATACAACAAGGTTTACACTGCTTTTAGATTTGTAGGCGAAGAGCTTGGGGCAGACGTAATACTCTCCGGTAAAAAAATAATCTATATCCTGGAAGGCAGAACATTACAGCTAACAATAGGGTCCCAAAAAGCATCATTCCAGGGAAAAGAAATGGACATGGGTTCACCATGCTACATGTATGGCAAAGTACCACTTGTGCCCCTCAGGTTTGTTGCCGAAACACTTGGCGCAACCTTGATGTCCGAGGGCAACAAAATAATTGTCGAATACCCATGAACGAAACTGGCAATTTTATAAGGGGACTCAGATGGCACATCGGCGATCTTGATGGCACCGCAGATAGAATCGCAAACCTTCTAAATGACAACAAAATCAATCATATAATCACAACAAATATGGAGATTCTTTCCATGGCTTTCAAAAATAAAGAACTCCGGGAATTGTGTACAAATGCCGATATGCACATTCCGGATGGCATTGGCGCCGTAAGGTTGCTTAAAAAGCTTGGTTTTTCAAAAACACAAAGAATCCCTGGCATAGAGCTCTGCCTTGAGGCACTCAAAAAAATGCCCGAAGGAACAAAGATTTACCTGTTTGGGGCAAGGGAAGGTGTTGCCATAAAAGCCCTTGAAAAACTTTCTGCCAGGTTCCTCCAACTGACCTTTGCTGGTTGGCATGAGGGTTTCGGATATGAAGGCAACAAATTGGTGGAAGAGATAAACAATTCCGGGGCACAAGTTCTCCTTGTGGCCCTGGGCGTCCCAAAGCAGGAACTGTGGATAGCAAAAAACAAGTGTAATCTAAATAATATTCGTGTTGCAATAGGGGTCGGCGGAAGCTTTGATGTCTGGGCCGGAGATGTAAACAGGGCACCCAGGTTTTTCCAGAAAACAAATCTGGAATGGGCCTGGCGCATTTTATCGCAACCTGCAAGATTACCAAAGTTTTTGAAGACCCTTGCCGGTTTTCTTCCGATCTATTTGAGGGCAAAATGAAGAAACTCACCCTCTGGGGCTACTATGGATTTGGAAATGTTGGCGATGAGGCGCTTCTTGATGTTTGCCTGAGTCTCATGAAAGATGTCAAAGTTGACCTCGTATGTGGGCCTATGCCATCGGTTAAAGTTTCAGAAAAGCTGTCCATTGTCCCGAGGAGCCCGGAAAATCTGTACAAATCAATAAAATCTTCTGATGGTTTTGTGCTTGGCGCCGGGGGCTTGATACACGAGAGAGCAAAACCACTCGGAACCTACTACCACCTTTTGGGGCCATTCATATCAAAGTATTCCAGGAAACCGTACTGCGCCATTGGCCAGCAAATCGGCCCTTTTCAGAGGGACCTTACAAAAACACTTGCAAAAAAAGCGCTTGAAAAGGCAAGATTTATAACCGTTAGAGACAATATCTCGCAAGTTGAAGCAAGCTTTCTTGGTCTGAACACAACACTTTCTGCAGATCTGGCATTTCTCCTGAACCCCGAAGACCCATCAAGCGAAATTAAAAAAGTAATCGAATCAATGCCAAAACCAAGAATAATTTTTGCACCAGCTTCTTACATGGAGGAAACCCCTTCTCCAGAATTCTGCGCAAAAGTTCTTGGAAGGATCATCTCATTAACCGGTGGCTCTTTAATAATAATCCCGTTTTTCCCGGGCAAAGATGACGAATTTGGCGAAAAGACAGAGACGTTATTGCTCCCTGGAAGGGTACTGAGGCTCAAAAGTCTTATTGACTGGCGAGATGCCTTTGGGGCATTCAACTTATGCGATTTTTCGGTCCCAATGAGACTTCACTCTGTTATAGCATCCTCACTGGCCTGTATTCCAGCTTTGCCCATGCCATACTTTCAAAAAGTACGTTCCATATCCTCCGAGATAGGCTATAGCACCATGATTGAAAAGGATGATCCAGATTGGGAGCAAAAATGCCTGTCCTTCCTCTCCACAAGCCAAAATATATGCCAGCAAACAGCTCTTCTCGCAAAAGATATGAGGAAGCGTGCCGAGATAACCGCAAAGTTAATGGAGGGCTTCATTGGGGATATGGAAAGAACTGCTTGATTTCGTATTCCCTCCATCATGTGTGCTGTGCGGGGAAAACGGCACCCACCCCCTGTGCCGCAGTTGCATGGGAAAAATAGAAATAGATCCCGTTTGTTCGACCAAAATGGGGTTGACGGTCACCAGTTTTTCAAAATACGAGGATGCAACAAGAACAATACTGGCAAGGTTCAAGTATGACTTTCAGGAACAAGTAGGGGTAATCATCGCAGACCTCATGACCCCGTACTTATCGACTCTCGCGCCAAGAATACTCGTCCCGGTACCATTGCATTTCGTCAAGATACGCCAGAGAGGATTTAACCAGTCTGCGATCATTGCAAAAAGACTTTCAAAAAATCTCGGCTGGAAATATACCCCAAGGCTCATCATCAGGCAAAGGAACACAAAACCCCAGTTTGAGCTCGATGATGAAGAGCGGCTGGCAAATGTAGAAAAAGCTTTTGCCAGATATCCTTTTGCAACCATACATCCGGACCACCCATACATGCTTGTTGATGACATCGTCACCACCGGAGCAACACTGGCAAGCTGTGCAAAAATGTTAAGAGAGTCAGGTGCAACAAGGATCGAAGGCCTTACTTTTGCCAGGGCGAGGAATGTAAACTAGCAACCATTGAAACGCGAGGAATTTGTGATAAATAAAACCGCCATGGAGGAAAGAATATGAAAAACTCATGGTTTAGTTTCCTGGTTCACCTAAGAAGTCTTGTCACTGTATCAATTCTTACAGCCCTTGCAATCGCCTCAAAGTTTGCAACCTTCTTCATTGGAGCAACAAAATTCGATCCAGCTGGTCCTGCAGTAATAATGATCGCTGGCATGATGTATGGGCCAATCGCTGGCGCAATTGTTGGAGGTTTAGCTGATTTTCTCGGTTTCCTTGTATACAACCCTACGGGGTTCGCATGGAACCCGGTAGTGACAGTTGGAAATATCTGTCTTGGTTTCTTTGCCGGCCTTTTTTATTGGATTTTTAAATATTTTTCCAAGCCAAAACAGGCCGCGGCACTACCAATAATAATATCTACCTTTGCTGGAAGATTGATAGGATTTTTTGTCACAACATGGGGGCTTATTGCCACATACAAAATGGATTTCTACGGAACCCTCATGGCAAGAATTCCCTCAGAACCATTTCTAATGATCTGGTATATCGTGGTCACCCTGGCAATCATGCTCTGGGTAGAAAAAAACAAATGGAGTGAAGAATGACGGTAGACATCAGAAGTAAAAGTATAATGTGCAGTGGCTGTGCGCAAACCATCACCAAGGCCCTGATGGGTGTCATAGGGGTCAAGTCGGTATCGGTTGATGTGCCCAAAAAAACAGTCACCGTGGACTTTGACGAGAGAACAACCAGCGAGCTTGTGCTCAGGACTGTAATGATAGGAGCTGGCTACCCGCCAGACGCCTGATCCAGGCCTAGTAAAGCAAGTAGAAGAGGCCAAGCATCAGTAAGCCAAAAACTGCTGATGCCACCCAGAACACCACCACCACTTTGATCTCTTTCCAGCCGGAAAGTTCAAAGTGGTGGTGGATTGGACTCATCTTAAAAATTCTGACACCCTTTTTCAGCGGAGATATGTATTTTGTGTATTTGAAATAACCCACCTGAATCATCGAGGAAAGCGCTTCTATGATGAAGAGGCCTGCACCAACAGCGAAAAGCCAGATATGTCCTGAATAGATTGCAGAAACAACAAGCACTCCCCCAATGGCATTTGAGCCAAAATTCCCCATCCATATCTTTGCAGGCTTGAGATTGACAAAGAGAAAACCCAGAAGGGCACCTGCAAGAGCAAGCGGGACAACTGTCGCTGTAGGCTGTGTCGCCCAGATGATGGGCGCGAGGCACAACAAAGTGATGGAAGAAGCACCCGCTGCGAGACCATCAAGACCGTCTGCAAGATTGGCTGCATTGACCCCGCCAACCATGATAAACAGATAGAATGCGAAATTGAGCCAGTTTGGGGCTGATTGCCCAAAGGCACTTGGCAGGGTGCCCCAATTAAAAATGAGGAACGGCAAAGCAAAAATTACCTGGAGGATTACAGTCCATCTACCTGAAAGACCATATGGCGAGTGACGGAAAACTTTTATATAATCGTCTATAAAACCCACCAGCCCATAAGCAAGCAGGGCATAGACTCCCCAAAAAACATCTTTTGTCTTTACTGGTGAAATGATGGCAGCAAGCAATGTTGCCAAAATGAAAATAAAACCACCCATGGTTGGAGTCCCAGCTTTTGCATAATGTGTTTTTGGGCCTTCTTCCCTAACCTGCTGACCAGCTTTTAATTTGCGCATAAGCCAAATGACTGGCCATGAAAAAACAAGCGAAAATATAAACGAGAAAATCAAAGATTCCATTTTCACCTCACAAATACAAGGCATTATAACTTCCGAGTGTTTCGTGTAAAGTGAGGGTAAGTTTTGTTTTTACCCAAATAGTTTTAGATTAGATTTGTGTTTATATTATAGGAGGCAACATGAGCGAAGAAGAAAAAAAAGAAACGCTGGGTTCCAAGCTGTTCTATAAAACCAAAAACGTTTGGGAAACCACAGAGAACCACGCTGAAATCATGAATTTTGCAAAACCATACAAAACATTCCTCGACCAGTGCAAAACTGAAAGGGAAGCTGTGGCTTGGGCTGCAAAAAAGCTTGAGGACGCTGGTTTCAAAACACCTGGCAATGGAGACAAAATCTTCATGGTCAATAGGGGCAAGGCAGTCATCGCTGCAAGGCTTGGCAAAAAGCCGATCAAGGAAGGCTTCAACATTGTGGTTTCACACGTTGATGCACCAAGACTGGATCTCAAGCAAGTGCCATTCTACGAAGATTCCGGGCACGCAATGCTCGATACCCACTACTATGGCGGAATAAAAAAATACCAGTGGGCCAACATACCGCTTGCCATGCACGGCAGGATAATCAAGGCTGATGGCTCAAAGATTGATCTTGTCTGGGGTGAAGACGAGAATGAGGGATCACTCCTGATTCCAGATATCCTCATCCACCTTGCACAGAAGCAGATGGAAGGGTCGGCCGCAAAGGCACTCACAGGCGAACAGATGAACGCTATCGCCGGAACGATCCCGATACCAGGCAAGGAATATGAGAAAGAGTCAGACAAGGTAAAATTGAATGTTCTCAAAATCCTCAACGACAAATATGGCATCATGGAGGCAGATTTTGTCTCGGCAGAGATCGAGCTTGTCCCATCAGAAAATTGCAGGGAGATTGGCATAGATAACTCCTGCATCATTGGCTACGGCCATGATGACAGGATATGTTCCTATTCCGCACTCCAGGCCCTTCTGGATATGAAGGAACAGCCAGAGCGTACCGCAATAGCATACCTCGTCGACAAGGAAGAGATCGGTTCCGAAGGTACAACCGGTGCAATCACAAAATTCCTTGAATACTTTATCGAGAAGATTGCCGGTACATGCGATACAACAGAAATCATGCAGAATTCGTTCTGCATGTCAGGTGATGTAAATGCAGGGTATGATGTCAACTTCAAGGAAAATTTCGAAGCGAAGAATGCCTCTTTCCTTGGTAAGGGCATAACCATAACAAAATTCACCGGCAGGGGTGGAAAAGGTGGAGCAAACGACGCATCGGCCGAATTCATGGGCGCAATAAGGAAGCTCCTCTCTGACAATAACATTGTCTTCCAAACTGCAGAACTCGGCGCTGTCGACATTGGTGGCGGTGGAACTGTTGCAATGTACTTCGCAGCAAGAGGGATAGACACAATCGATGCTGGCCCGGCAGTCCTTGGAATGCACGCACCAAAAGAAACTATAAGTAAGGCAGACCTCTTCAGCACCTACCAGGCATACAAGACCTTCCTCGACAAATTCGCCGGGGAGTATGCAAAGATAGCTAAAAACACCAACTGATGAAAATCAAAAAGCTCAGACAGGACGCAATACTTCCTCAAAGAGCACATGACACGGACGCAGGGCTCGATCTCACCACACCGGATGAGGTCGAGCTTTTGCCTTTAGAGAGAAAGCTTGTCATGCTCGGATTTTCAATGTCCATTCCCGACGGGATGGTCGGTCTCGTTTGCCCCCGCTCAGGGCTTGCGGCCAAAAATGGCATAACCGTATTGAACGCACCAGGAATAGTTGATTCGGGATACAGGGGTGAAGTAGGGGTTGTGCTGATCAATCTTGGGAAAGACAAAACCGTGCTTCCAAAAGGTTCAAGGATTGCCCAGATGGTCATTGTATCATACAATGACATGCAGCCGGTGTGGGCCGAAAACCTTGATGAAACAGAGAGAGGGCAAGGCGGTTTCGGTTCAACTTCCTGAGGAGGAAGTTACTTTGGACAAGCAACATATTGAATTGTTCACTAATCTTGACGGGAATTTTCATGACTCATTCACGGAAGCACTTTCCACAACATTAAATATCAATGGAATTATCACCAGCACAGGTTTTCTGGCAGGACTCACGGGCACAGCATTCGCCCCCGCATGCAATACCGACGAGGAATGTACTGCATGGTGGACGGAATCTGATTGCATTGATCACAGGCTCGATTTTATCAAAGATGCGATTAGTCTGGACATAAAAACTTTCAACCTGGGAAAAGGAATATGGCCAATCCCTGAAAAATTGCCTGAAGAAGCATTGCTACACATTGCGAACGAGAAGGCAGTTCTCCTTAAATCATGGCCAGTGTGGCAAATTGCAGCCAACACAGATGGAAAGGCTGAAAAAATAGCGTTTAAGGGATTTGAAGGACTTGATTGGTGCGAAAACTGTTTCAAAAATTGTTTTATTATTACAGCAAAGGCAAGATCCTCCGACGAAAAATGCACTGTACTTGAAGCCATAAAGCATGGTGCAAAGCTGGCCACGGGGAATTTTTCAATTGGCACAACTTTTTGGGGGACAGCCCTCTATGATAAAGCGATCGAGAAGCTGGAAGAAGAGTATTTTTGCCCTTCCTGCAAAGAAGAGAGCATTGGCTGTGCATACAGAACATTCAGAAGGATTGAGGGAACCATTTTTTACGGAAAATCTTTCACCAACGAAATTAAAAAACTCGGTTTAATAAAAGGTCAAATTTCAAATGAGCTGACAAGCACTCTTGAAACTATGTCCAAGGTCGCAGAAAAATTGACAAGCAAGGGCTTCAGGGAAAGATATACTTCCGACAGTTTTGCATCAGATTCAAAAATATCACTCCTGGAGCTGAAAAAAGGCCAGGAGAAAATTGGTGAGCTATGGACAAAAGCTGCTTTATCAATCTAATTAGAGGGTGTATATATTTTGACCCTTTGATTGTTATTTTTCTTTGCTAAAATAGCCTGCAATGAAAAGCGTCCTGGTCACAGCCGATGATTTTGGATTCACAAAATCTGTTACAGATGGTGTTCTAAAGGCACATGACGAAGGAATCGTAACCCACACAGGCTTGATGGTCAACATGCCAGATGCCCAAAGAGCGGTTGAGTTGGCAAAATTAAGGCCTTCGCTTTCTGTAGGACTCCATTTCAATCTGACCCAGGGCAAGCCCATCTCAGACCCAAAACTTATACCAAGCCTCGTCCGTGAAAATGGTGAATTCAAAGGACTTTCACTCTGGTATCCGCGAAGAGCCAACCCAAAAGACATCGAAGTAGAGCTCAGGGCCCAAATCGAAAAATTCATGTCATTTGGTTTCGACAAAATCCACATTGATGGCCACCATTATGTAACTTTCATACCTAACATCCTCGAGATTGTTATCAAGCTATCAGAAGAATACCCAATAATGTCAACGAGAATGATTGACCCAGGCATGATCAAAAAGGGTGTAAAAAGAAAAATTATTGGTTTTTCAATACTTTGCCTTGGATCAAAATTTGTATTTGGTCTTGGAAGATACATCAAGTTCTGGCTAAAAAAGCTTGAAGAAGCAGGGCTTGTTTATCCTGATGCTTTGGTTTCATGGGAGCTTTTTGGCGAGTCCGATTGCGAAGCATCACTTTTAAAAAGCCTTGCAACACTTGGCGATGGTATTACGGAAATTTTCGGGCACCCTGGTCTGGTTGATGAAGAACTCCTTGGCATATCAACATATACCGACATAAGGGAAAGGGAGCTCGCAGCTTTCACATCAGCAAGGGTGAAAGATGCCATCACACAATCAGATACTGAACTCATAAACGCTTTCTGCTTGGGAGGCCATCTATGAAAATTGGGCCAATAGGAATCCATCTTGGTGACCAAAGAATAAAGATAGCTCAGGTTGCATCTGACAAAGACAGAATACAGATAATCGAGATGGTGTCCCTGCCAACCCCGGAAGGTTCGATTATTCAAGGTTTCGTGAAGGCACCAAGGGTAGCGGCAGATGCAATCATGAGGGCCATATCCGAATCAAAATTCAATGGAAGAAAAGCTGTAATAGCCCATCCCACCGAAATCCTAAAGGTCCACACAATGACGGTCCAGGACAGTGCAGAGCTCGACAAAGCCATCTCGACAAAACTCTCCCAGATGTCTTTTGAGCAACCAGAAGAACTCATATTCGACTACAAAATTGCTGCAAGGGAGAATGGAAGGGTAAAGGCAATTGTCGCAATAACAAACAAAAAACATGTGCAAAAGATCCAGGAGTTGGCCACACAGTCAAAACTGACCCTTGGTGGAACCGACCTGGAAATGCTTTCAACCTACAGAGTGGTTGCAGGAACATACAGGACACCTGATACACCAACTGTTATCGCAATGCTCTCCGATCAGAATGTCAAACTGGCTCTTTTCTGCGAAAGGGTGCTGTCGTATGTAAAAACAACCGATCTTCAGTCATCACAGGCCAAAAGCGACCCAAAGCAGCTATCGTCCGAGATTGGAAAATTCCTTGGCGAATACAGAAAAACAAACCTTCTGACAGGGGAACCGGTCATTTTCCTTGCTGGACTGCCGGAGCCAAGCTTTGAAATGGAAAAAGCTGTTTGGGAGGAACTTGACAGCCGAACAACATCTGTGAGATGGTCGGAGGCTTTTTCGCTTTCACCAACTTACAACAATTTTGGCGAACTGACCACCCGTTTTGGTGCCTTCTGCTGTGCAATCGGACTTTCACTCTCCGACATGCAACTTCCACAAAGTTTTAAAAGCCCCATCATTCCTGATGTGAGGCAACCCGGATACACTCCAGATCTTCTAAAATTCGAGGGCTGAAATGGATACATTTTCCCAGGCAAAAGAATTGCTTATTTTTGCATTATTAATTATTGTTCCATACATTATTGGCTCAATTCCATTCGGGCTCCTGATAGGTCTGGCTTTTGGAATTGATATAAGAGGCAAAGGTTCCGGAAATATAGGTGCAACAAATGTACAAAGGACCCTTGGGTGGTTTCCGGGTCTTGCATCATGGATACTCGATACCGCAAAAGGCTTTTTTCCCGTTTATTTGACCAGCTATATGCTTGAGAACAATTTTTTTGGACAAGAATTCGCTGGAGCCAGCACAGGGTGGCCAATCGCCCTCGTTGGGTTAGCTGTGATTGCCGGCCACTGCTGGTCGGTTTTCCTGAAATTCAGGGGTGGCAAAGGGGTTTCAACAACATTAGGCGTTGTAATGGCACTCGACTGGAAAATAGGAATCGCCTGCTTTATTTTGTGGGTAATTATTGTCGCTTTGACAAGATATGTAAGTGTTGCATCAATGATCACTGCCATTTTGATGCCATTTGGTTTTATTTTTCTGGGGGCAGATCCTATTTTTTGGGTCCTCTGTTTTGCAATCGCAATTATTATTGTCGTCAAACACCAAGATAACATAAAAAGATTGAGGGAAGGGACAGAAAACAAGTTTGGTTCTGGGAGGAACAGTGCTCATAAGAGTTGATCCACAAAACCCGAAAGAATCCATGATAAAGGCAGCTTCAGGAATGGCCTCGATGGGTGAACTGATAATTTTCCCAACTGACACAATTTACGGAATAGGGACATCCTCCTACTCGCAAGCTGGTGTAATGAGACTCTTTGCCAGCAAGAAAAGGTCACAGACAAAACCACTTGGCGTTTTTATGTCTGGTATTGGTCAACTAGTTGAACATTGCGTAATTTCTGAAGCCCAAGAGCGCTTCCTGTCATCAATCTGGCCTGGGCCTGTGACATGCGTGTTCCTGAGGCAGCCAAAAAGCATGATGCTCACTACGCCACTCAAAACACAACCACCGACTGTGGCAGTAAGGATACCCGACAACCTCGTATGCAAAATGCTCGTGGGACTTCTTGGGCACCCTTTGCTTCAAACCTCTGTCAACATCTCGGGTCTTCCACACGGGTCACACAATGAGTTGTTGTATTACTATGAACGCTTTGCTGATGCGATGATTGATGGCGGGCCTGAGAAAGAATCTTTGCCATCCACGGTAATCAACCTGTCCGGGCCAGATGCAAAACTGGTGCGTGAGGGTTCTGTTTCATGGGAATCGCTTAAATCAAAGCTGTTGGAGTTTGGGATAGGAGCAATAGACTAACCTTTAGGAATTTCTTCAGCAACACGCCTGCATGCCTTGCATATTGCGCTGACGGGACTATCATTTTTCTAGTATGGAACACCCAATAATAGCTATCGGCAGCGACCATGCCGGCTGGCAGCTCAAGGAGTTGTTAAAGCCGATATTGACCCAGTCAGGATACCACGTGATTGATTGCGGTCCAAATTCCAAAGATTCCGTAGACTACCCAGATTATGCCCAGCTTGTTGGCCAAGAAGTAAGTATCGGCCATGCCGATCTTGGTATTCTGGTTTGCGGGACAGGAACCGGAATGGCCATAGCTGCCAACAAAATAAGGGGCATAAGGGCAGCCAACTGCACAAACACAACCCAGTCAAAGCTATCCAGAGAACACAATGATGCGAACATTCTCTGCTTGGGTTCAAGAATAGTCGGAGATGAACTGGCAATCGACATAGTAAAATCATTCCTCCAGGCAACATTCCTTGGTGATAGGCATGCCAGGAGGGTAAACAAAATAAAATCATTGGAGGAAGCAGATGACAGAGCTTAATAGGCTGGATCCAGATGTAGCAAAACATCTTGAATTGGAACTTGACAGGCAAAGAGAAAACATCGAACTCATTGCATCAGAAAACTTCGTTTCCAAGGCAGTGCTTGAGGCACTGGGTTCGATTGCAACAAACAAATATGCTGAGGGCTACCCGGGAAAAAGATACTATGGTGGCTGCGAGTTCCTTGATGTAGTGGAGCAGCTGGCCATCGACAGGGCAAAGGAACTTTTTGCGTCCGATATGGCAAACGTCCAGCCACACTCCGGGGCCCAGGCAAACCTTTCCGCCTATTTCTCCATCCTCGAACCTGGTGACACAATCATGGGAATGAACCTTTCCCACGGAGGACACCTCACCCACGGTCACCCGCTTTCGATTTCGGGAAGGTATTTCAAGGTAGTCCCGTATGGGGTCAATGAATCCACAGAAACAATCGACTACGATGAAATGGAGAAGATTGCAAGTGAAGCAAAACCAAAGGTAATAGTTGCTGGTGCCTCGGCTTACCCACGTTTCATCGATTTCGAGAGAATTTCCAGAATTGCAAAATCAGTCGGCGCATACCTCATGGTCGATATGGCACACATCGCTGGCCTGGTGGCAACAAATCTCCACCCATCACCAGTCCCACATGCCGACATTGTCACATCGACAACCCACAAGACCCTGAGAGGGCCAAGGGGTGGTCTTATTGTTGCAAAAAAAGAACTTTCAAAGGAAATCAACAAGGCTGTGTTCCCTGGAATCCAGGGCGGGCCACTCATGCACGTCATTGCCGCAAAAGCTGTATGTTTCAAAGAAGCTGCACAACCAGAATTCAAGACATATCAGGAACAAGTCCTCAAAAACGCAAAAACACTGGCCAGATCACTCCAGGGAATGGGCCTGAGGATCGTTTCTGGTGGAACAGACAACCACCTGATGCTAGTTGATCTGAGGAGCAAAGGTCTCTCTGGTGCCGAGGCCGAATCACTCATGGAATCCATCCACATAACAATCAACAAGAACTCGATACCATTTGATACTGCACCACCTCTCAAGCCATCAGGCATCAGGCTTGGCACCCCGGCCGTCACAACAAGGGGCATGAAGGAACCAGAGATGGAGCAGATAGCAAATATCATCGGAAGGGTCCTGACACACAAGGACGACACAAAAGTAATCGAGCAGGCAAAAACGGAAGTTTCTGAGCTGACTAAACGCTTCCCGCTCTACCAGGGGCTTTCTTACCTTTAATGTCCAAACCATTGCTGGCTTTCCTCATATCGCTTGGGCTTGCGGTCATCTTGACCCCACTGGCGATGATATTTGGGAGGAAGGTTGGCATAACAGACAAGGTAGGAGATACAACCCCCAGTGGGCAAACCAAGATAACAAAAAAACCGACCGCTCGTACGGGTGGTCTGGCACTTATTTTCGCAATATTACTACCATTCCTGTTTCTAAATCTCCCATCATCAAAAGCCATTGGCATTACTGGTGGGGCAGTAATTATTTTCATAGTAATGTTTCTTGATGATATCTACGGGCTTGGACCAATCCCAAAACTCCTTGGGCAACTGGCTGCTGCAACTGCTGCCATCTTCGGGGGATTGAGAATTGGATATCTGACAAATATCTTCGGTCAGGGATGGCTAAACCTTGAATGGCTCTCGATACCACTCACCTATTTCTGGATACTGACCGTCACAAACGCCATGAATTTTATTGACGGACTTGATGGTCTGGCAGCTGGGATAACCGTCATTGCAACAATAGCATCGGCTTTCTCTTCAAGCTCAAGGGGGATATTTCCACCAACAATCCTTCTTGCATCAATTGCTGGCGGAGCACTCGGGTTTCTTCCTTTCAATTTTAAGCCGGCAAAAATCTTCATGGGTGATTCTGGTGCCCATCTTATAGGGTTTCTTATAGCAACAGCTACCATCTGGGGAACATCAAAGGCTACATCTGCAGTCGTCATTGGCGTAGCAATACTCTGCCTTGGTGTCCCAATGTTTGATGTCTTCTTTTCTGCCATAAGAAGAATTCTAAGTGGAAAATCTCCACTGAAGGGCGATATGGACAATATCCACTACATCCTCGTCAAAAAAGGGTGGAGTGAAACTTCCGTCGTCTTGGTTTTTTACCTTATCACAGCGATATTATCTGCAATCGCACTCTCATTCACAGCTCTGAGGTGACACACAAATGAAAGTCCTAACAATTTTTGGAACAAGACCAGAGGCCATCAAGATGGCCCCGCTGGTAAAATTGCTCAAAAATACTAACGGCTTTGAGGCCAAGGTGGTCGTTACTGCACAGCACAGGGAAATGCTCGATCAGGTGTTAAATTTATTTGAGATAACGCCTGACTATGACCTCAACATCATGAAAAAAACACAAAGCCTGACCGAGATAACAACCAAGGCTCTGATTGGTCTCGAGGAAATACTTGGAAAAGAGCTCCCAGACATGGTCCTTGTTCATGGTGACACAACAACAACTTTTGTGGGTGCGCTGGCAGCTTTCTATCAAAGGCCTTCCATCCCCTGTGGACACGTTGAGGCTGGTCTAAGAAGCTACGACATGCAAAACCCCTTTCCGGAAGAGGGCAACAGACTGCTCACAGATCACATTTGCGGACTCCATTTTGCCCCAACAGAGCTTTCAAAACAGAACCTCATGAAAGAGGGTATCCCAGAGGGCACGATCTTTGTGACCGGCAACACTGTTGTCGATGCACTCCAGCAAATCAAAGTGATGAGCAAAAACATGCCGCTCCCTTTTGAAGTAAAAGAAGGGGAGAGAATCATAACAGTAACGATGCACAGAAGAGAAAGCTGGGGCAAGCCACTGGAAAATGTCTGCATGGCAATCCTGAGGCTTGTCAGGGAATTCCCCGATGTGCACTTTGTCTTCCCATGGCACCCAAACCCAAAAGTCAGGGGCATAATATCCCCAATCCTGTCAGGTGTTGAAAGAGTCAGCCTTGTTGAGCCGCTTGACTATAAAGACTTCATAAACCTTATGGGCAAGTCATATCTTGTAATGTCTGATTCAGGGGGAATTCAGGAAGAGGCGGCATCACTTGAGGTACCAGTCCTTCTTCTGAGATTTGTTACAGAACGCCCTGAAGCAATATCCTGTGGTATAGTCAAGCTAGTAGGGACAAAAGAAGAGGATGTTTACAATAATGCCTCTGAACTCCTCACCGACAAAGCCAAGAGAGCAAAGATGATACCAAGCTCAAATCCTTTTGGTGATGGCCATGCATGCGAGAGGATCAGGGACCATCTCATCACATACGGGAGGTGACAATGGAATCTTTCGTCGTAAAAGGTGGCAAAAAACTCAGCGGTAAGGTACAGATCTCCGGTGCCAAAAATGCCGTAATGCCAATCATAACGGCATGTGCGATGGTTGGCGGAGAAGTCATCCTCCATAATGTACCTGATTCAATTGATCCGCTCACTTTGCTGGATGTGATGAAAAAGCTTGGCATGAAAATCAAGCAACTCTCACCCGGAACATGGTCTCTCTCATCAAATGGTGACCTGAAATCGGTTGTCGAGGGTGCTCAAACAGAGAAAATAAGAGGCAGCCAGACCCTTTTGGGCGCCATACTGGCCAGAAAAGGTGAAGTGACCCTCCAGGCACTCGGCGGGTGCAGGATAGGCGCAAGGCCAATTGATCTTCACATCAAAGGCCTGAAAGCTCTTGGTGCCGAAGTGGAAATGGTAAAGGGCTCAGTTTTCGCAAAAGTAAACGGAAGGCTTAAAGGGGCAAATATATTTCTTGATTTTCCCTCGGTAGGTGCAACAGAAAACATAATGCTTGCGGCATCAACAGCAGATGGGCAAACAATAATAGAAAATGCCGCTGCAGAGCCGGAGATTGAAGACTTGGCAAAATTCCTCAGGCTGTGCGGTGCAAAAATATCAGGCGATGGAACAAAAACAATCCAGATTGAGGGTGTTGAGTCATTGAAGGGTACCCACCATTCAATAATACCGGACAGGATAGAAACCGGGACTTTCATGATTGGAGCAGTAATGGCTGGTGGAGATGTTCTCATCGAGCAAGCACTGCCATCAACTGTCGATTCCTTAATTTTCAAGCTCCAGGAGGCAGGGGTAATCGTAAGAATTGAAAACCACACATCAATAAGGATCAGAAACACGTCCAGGCCTAAAGCTATAAACATAAAAACATTGCCATATCCAGGCTTTCCAACCGACCTACAACCACAGACAACCGCAATGTGCTCGATTGCTGATGGTGTTTCAGTGATTTCCGAATCAGTTTTTGAAAGCAGGTTTGGCGCAGTTCCTGAACTTGTAAGAATGGGTGCCGAGATACAGGCAGAAGGTCATTCGGTCATTGTCAAAGGTGTTGAAAAACTCCAGGGGACCGAGGTGATTGCTCCCGATTTAAGAGGTGCCGTTGCACTTGTTCTGGCAGGACTCTGTGCAGAAGGAACAACAAAAGTTGTTGGGGCACACCACGCCGACAGGGGATATGAAAAGTTCGAGATGAAGCTAAAGGGAATCGGCGCCGATATCGAAAGGGTGACCGAAAACCAATCTAATCAGCATCCGGAGGAACAATGATAGATTTCGAATACACTTCAGAGCAAAACATGGTGGCAAAGATGGTCAGAGAGCTTGCGGCAAGAGAATTTGCACCGCACATTAAGGAATGGGACGAAAAAGCAATTTTCGATCCTGGAGTTTTACCAAAACTGGCCGAGCAAGGCATTTTGGGACTCTCCACTCCCGAAAAATATGGTGGGGCAGGTTTTGATTATGTTTCATTGGGGCTTGCCTGCGAGGAACTGGAATATGTAGACACAGCTCTTCGCGTCATTCTCTCCGTGCATATCGGACTGGTCACACTCCCAATACTTACTTGGGGCAATGAAAAACAAAGGACAAAATATCTGCCAGACCTCGCTTCCGGAAAAAGAATAGGTGCATTTGGGCTCACAGAACCAAACGCCGGTTCGGATGTTGTTGCGCTTGAAACAAAAGCCGAAAAAGATGGTGATGGTTGGCTTATTTCCGGCGAGAAGATGTGGATTTCCCTTGCAGATGTTGCTGATACTTTCCTAGTCTTTGCATGGACTGACCAGGACAAAAGAAAAAAGAGAGACCACTCCGGCATTTCAGCTTTTGTTATTGAAAGAGGAATGCCAGGCATCACAACTGCCTCAATCCACGGCAAGCTCGGCGTCAGGGCTGGGAACACCGGCTCGATCTCGATGGACAGGGTCAAGGTTGGACCAGAGCATGTCCTCGGCGAAGTTGGTGAAGGATTCAAGATAGCCATGTTCTGCCTCGATCAGGGCAGATTTACTGTCGGTTGGGGTGCAACCGGCCTCGTTAAAGCGTGCCTTGATGCTTCTGTCTCCTATGCCCTGTCCAGGGTCACTTTTGGAGTGCCAATCGGCCACCATCAATTAATAAAAGAGATGATCGGGAATATGAAGGTAAACTACGAGGCAAGCAGATTGCTGAATCTGCAGGCCGCATGGATGAAGAACAAGGGCTTGAGGTGCACAAAAGAAACTGCGCAGGCAAAATGGTTTGCCTGCAACGCATCAGAAAAATCGGCCTCAGATTGCGTCCAGATCCACGGTGCATACGGCTTCTCCAATGAATTTCCGGCAGAGAGGTTCTACAGGAATGCAAAAGGCGCTGTCATTTATGAAGGCGCAAGGGAAATCCAGGCGCTTATGGCCGCAGATTATGCTCTTGGTTTCAGGACAGACAAACCAACCAGAAAATCACTCCCACCACACCCATACCCAGAAAACTGGCAGTAAGAACCAATAATACAGCCCCCGTTTCTTCACAGAATTCATAGAAGCGGGGGATTTTTTTGAAAACCTTTTTATAGAATTCCTCAAAAACATTTCAAAAAATCTTTGCTATTTCAAAGAAAAACTATTCCAATAATTCCAATTTGTGAATTCTATTAACAAGAAAGTGATTGATTTCCAATTTTAAAGTATAGAATCAATTCCTTCGAACAATTGTATAAAGGAGATGAAAAATGGTTGCTGGTGAATTGATGATTGTTGCACTCATTGTTCTTGCAACAATTGCATGTGCCTATCCATTTGGCATTTATATGGCCAAAGTTTTTGGTGGCGAAAAAACTTTTATGTCAAAGGTCATGAGGCCTGTAGAAAATTTCTTTTACAGATTTGCCGGCATCAAAGAAAATGATGAACAAAACTGGAAACAATATCTGAAATCTTTTGTTCTATTCTTTGGTTTGGGTTTTGTTGTTCTTTTTACAATTCTTTCCATACAAAAATGGCTACCAATGAACCCGTCTGGTTTTGGCAACATCAGATGGGACACTGGCCTGAATATCGCAACATCATTTTGCACAAACACAAATTGGCAGTCTGTCGGTTTTGAATCTTCTCTAACACCATTTTCACAAATGGTCGGAATTGCAGTCCAGAACTTTGTTTCAGCCTCTGCCGGTCTTGCCGTTGGGATTGCGCTTGTCAGAGGCTTTGCAAGAAAAAACACGGATAAAATAGGCAATTTCTGGGTGGACCTTACACGAGGCACACTCTATGTTCTTGTTCCAGTATCGCTTGTCATGGCAATTTTCCTGATCTGGCAGGGTGTTCCTCAAACATTGGGCAATACAATACAGACAACAACAATACAGGGGCAATCTCAAACCATTGTCACAGGTCCAGTTGCATCCCAGGTGTCCATAAAAATGCTTGGAAGCAATGGTGGTGGATACTTCAATGCAAACGGGGCACATCCATTTGAAAACCCAACACCACTTTCAAATGCGATACAAACCATGGCAATTCTCTTTATACCGATGTCACTTCTGTTCACATTCGGGAAAATGATTGGCGACATGAAGAAGGCCTGGTCACTATTCTTTGTGTGCATGTTTCTCTTTTTAATAGGTTTCTCCATAACCATGTACGCAGAAATGTCCCCGAATCCAGTTTTAAGGAATGCTGGCGCAACCACACTAAATATGGAAGGAAAGGAAATGCGCTTTGGGATTCCATCTTCAGCGCTCTGGGGTCAAGCCACAACGGTTGTATCAAACGGCTCAGTTAATGGAATGCATGACAGTTTCATGCCATTGTCAGGGTTAGTGTACATTTTCAACATGATAACAGGAGAGGTAATTTTTGGTGGAGTAGGCGTAGGCCTTGCCGGTCTCCTTCTTTATTCCATTCTGGCAATGTTTATTGCTGGTCTGATGATTGGCAAAACTCCTGAATTGCTCCGCAAAAAACTTGGAGTCAATGAAATGGTGTGGGCATGTGTTGGTTTGCTGACTCCATGTATTGTTGTTCTGATACTTACTGCAACAGGTTTCGTGACACCAAATGCTGTATCGAGCTTGTCTGCCAAAGGTTCACATGGTTTCTCACAGCTCCTTTATGCTAACGCATCGATGGTGGGCAACAACGGATCGGCCTTTGGCGGTCTTTCTGCCAACACGCCATTTTTCAACCTGACCGGCTCATTTGCAATGCTTTTTGGCAGGTTTGCAACTGTAATTTCAGCAATTGCCGTCGCTGGTTCTCTTGCCAGAAAAAACCAGTCCCCGGCGAATGCAACCCAGATTCCGATGACAAGTCCGGCATTTGTAGTGATGCTGCTTGCCGTGATAATAATTGTTGGTGCACTCACTTTCTTCCCGTCGCTTGCAATAGGACCACTTCTTGAGCACCTCAAGATGACAGGAATGTGAGGCAGAAAATGGCAAAAAAGAGTCTATTTACCGGAGATATTGTAAAAACAGCCATTTTGGGCTCGTTTGTCCGCCTCAATCCTGCAAGATTATGGCGCAATCCGGTCATGATGATAGTTTTTGCGGTCTCGGCAATAGTAACAGTTCAAATGGTTTACCTTGCAGCAACAAGGCAACCATTCGGTTTTGAATTGCAAATATCAATATGGCTATGGATCACTGTACTGTTCGCCAATTTTGCAGAGGCATTGGCCGAAGGCAGGGGCAACGCACAGGCCCAAAGCTTGAAAACAAACAGGAACAACACGGCTGCAAACAAACTCGAACATGACGGTTCCATCAAGGTAGTCCCGGCAACAACACTCGAAAAGGACGACATAGTCATCGTTGCCGAGGGTGAGATCATTCCCTCTGACGGAGACATTGTTCATGGCGTAGCATTGATTGACGAATCAGCAATAACAGGAGAGTCTGCACCTGTGGTCAGAGAATCAGGTGGAGACAGATGTGGTGTCACAGGTGGAACTAGAGTGCTTTCTGGAAAGTTGGAGATCAGAATAACGGCTGGCCAGGGTGAAACATTTATTGACCACATGATTTCGATGGTTGAGAGCGCCAAAAGGATGAAAACACCAAATGAAATCGCCCTGGAAATACTATTGATTGCGCTCACATCAGTCTTTCTATGCGTAGCAATTACCCTTCCAGTATTTTCAAATTTTTTTGGCACACAAATATCGGTGGTCATTCTTGCAAGCCTACTTGTGTGCCTGATGCCGACAACAATAGGCGGTTTGCTGCCCGCCATCGGAATAGCTGGCATGGACAGGCTCCTCTCCAAAAACGTCATTGCGCTGTCTGGAAGAGCTGTTGAGGCATCCGGCGATGTTGATGTAGTCCTGTTGGACAAAACGGGCACAATAACACTTGGAAACAGGCAAGCTGTTGAGTTGATACCAGTTGATGGCATCGATGAACGCCATCTGTTCAGGTGTGCGCTCCTTTCATCCCTTGCCGATGACACGCCAGAAGGCAGATCAATCCTCTCTCTTTCAAAAGAAAAGCTTGGAATCAAGGGCCGCGACATAAAGGCACCTGAACTGGCAACATTTGTCCCCTACACTGCTGAAAACAGGATGAGCGGTATTGATGTTGAAGGAAGAAAAATAAGAAAAGGCGCTTTTGATGCCATGGAGCAATTTGTGCATTCACTTGGCGGGAGCATACCAAGCAAGGCAAAAATAGCTGTTGACTCAATAGCCAAGAATGGTGGGACCCCTCTCGTTGTTTCAGAAGGCCCCGATGTCATAGGTGTGGTAAACCTCAAAGACATTCTGAAAGAAAACATCAGCCACAGACTCAGCCAGCTCAGAAAGCTTGGCATTGTATCTGTAATGATCACTGGCGATAATCCCCTCACAGCAGCAGCCATCGCAGCTGAAGCAGGCATTGACGACTTTATCGCCCAGGCAAGGCCGGAAACAAAGCTTGCGTCAATAAAAAAGTACCAGGAAGAGGGCCACCTTGTGGCGATGATAGGTGATGGGACCAACGATGCCCCTGCGCTTGCGCAAGCTGATGTCGGTGTCGCAATGAACGCTGGCACGCAATCAGCAAGAGAGGCCGCCAACATGGTAGACCTCGATAGTAATCCGAGCAAATTGCTGGACATTGTTGAAACCGGAAAACAGATCCTTATAACGAGAGGCGCACTTACAACTTTTTCAATAGCAAACGATGTCGCAAAATATTTTGCCATCATTCCCGCGATATTTGCTGTCACATTCCCGGAGCTCGGCATACTCAATATCATGCATCTTGCCACTCCAAATTCGGCTATCCTATCATCTGTGATCTTCAATGCAATAATTATTCCCGCATTGATACCACTGGCACTAAAGGGCATCTCCTACAAATCAATGACCGCCCAAAAGATGCTCCTGGCAAATATCTTTATCTATGGCCTTGGTGGTCTGTTGCTCCCATTTGTCGGCATCAAACTTATTGACATGATTGTTGTTGCCCTTGGGCTCGTGTGAGGTGGAAAATGGAACTGAAAAGAGGACTTTTAATACTTTTAGCGATGGTGGTTCTTACCGGAATCATTTATCCGCTTGCCGTGACAGGCATTGGTCAATTATTTTTCAGTCACCAGGCAAACGGGAGCCTTGCAACAAAGGATGGGGAGGTAATAGGCTCTGAACTGATTGCACAAAAATTTGAAGCACCATTCTACTTTGTTCCACGCCCATCGGCCATCAATTATGATGCTGCAACATCTGGGGGGACAAGCAATGGCCCAACCTCGGAGGCATTGAAATCGGAGGTGGTGCAAAACATAAACGTGGCAAAAAAAATGTTTGGCTTGAAAGAGGGCGACCAGGTCCCGGCCGATATGGTGACATCCAGTGGGTCTGGCCTTGATCCAGAAATATCATTTGATTCCGCAATGATTCAGGCAAAATCTGTTGCAAATGCCAGAAAAGTTGCTGAAACAGAGATTACAAAACTGGTCGAAGAACAGGCAACAAAAGGTTTGTTTTCGCCAAAAAGAGTAAATGTTTTATTGCTCAACCTGGAACTTGACAGATTGTTTCCGAAAGGAACAAAATAACAGCCATGACAGACACCAGACCTGATCCCAACGAGATACTGAAGAGGATTCTTGAAAAAGAAAAAGACAGCGAACAGGAAAAGAAAAAAGGCAAGCTGAAGGTTTTTCTTGGTCTTGCCGCAGGTGTCGGCAAAACCTACAGGATGCTCGCAAGAGCACAGATGCTCAAGGAGTCAGGCGTTGATGTTGTAATTGGCATTATAGAGACACATGGAAGGATGGAAACCAAAAAGCTTGCTGAAGGCATAGAAACTCTCCCCAGAAAAGAGATTGAGTATGGCGGGATCAAGCTGGAAGAGATGGACATTGATGCCGTCATAAAAAGAAAACCTGAACTCATCTTGGTGGATGAGCTCGCGCATACAAATGCACCTGGTTCGAGACATAACAAACGCTACCTGGATGTTGTGGAACTCCTAGAAAATGGGATTGATGTTTATACCACACTGAATGTCCAGCACATAGAATCTTTCAACGACATAGTTTTCCAGATCACAGGAGTAAGGGTCAAGGAAACGGTCCCTGATGAGATACTTGAGAGAGCACACCATCCGGATGGCATCGAAGTGGTTGATTTACCACCTGAAGAGCTGATACAAAGGCTTAAAGACGGCAAAGTCTATGTTCCAGAAAAATCCAAGCAGGCCATTGAAAGGTTCTTTAGAAAAGGCAATCTTCTTGCTCTTCGAGAAATGGCTCTCAGATACACTGCCAGGCTAGTTGATGAAGACATCAAAACATACATGGAGCGGCATGATATTGTCGGGCCATGGTCGGCTGCACCCAGACTGCTGGTTTGTGTTTCGCCAAGCCCAACATCTGCCAGGCTGATAAGACTTGCAAAGCAATTGGCCCCAGGTATTGATGCAGAATGGTATGCCATCCACGTTGAAGAGCGGAATGCTCCTGAGCTTACAAGTGATGCTTCAGAAACGCTTACATCAAACCTGAGGCTTGCTGAGGAACTGGGTGGGGAAGTTGTCACAACAGTTGGTTCAAATATAGCTGATGAAGTCATCCGATTTGCAAGGGAAAAGAACATCATCATCATTTTGATTGGCTACGGTCCAAGACAAAAATTCAGCTTCACCAGAAAAAACCTGGTCGATGAGGTAGTCAGAAAATCAGGCAATATCCATGTTCTGGTTGTAACGGACAGTGAAGCGGCGCCTGTCAAATCAACTGTTGCTAATAAGCTTACTTTTTCTTATAAACACACTTTTTATTCATTGTTGACACTATTTGTGTATGCAACTATTTTCTTCTTCCTAGGCAAGTGGCTGAACTATGCCAATATAGTGATGCTCATGACTTTGCCGATCATTTTCTCGGCCATTGTCTGGGGGCGTGTTGCAGGGATCATCAATTCCATCGTAGGAATGGTGCTGATTGATTTGTTTTTTATACCACCGCTATTTCAATTCACCATTGAAGACATTAATCTTCTCCCATCATTGCTGGTATACCTTGTGGTTGGATTAACAGCATCTTTCTTGGCCGAGATGGTCAGATGGCAAGGCAAGATAGCCAGGCAACGCAAGATTTTCATTGAATCTCTATACAATTTGAGCCGGGAATTGCTTGTGTTTACAAACCCAAAAGACATAACAAAAAAAGCAGTGTCTGAAATGGACAGAGTTTTTGAGTGCAAAACAGTTTTTTTTGAAGGTGTTGGTGATGAGCTGGCCATTCTCTCAAAATCAGACGAGCTTGAAATTCACGACAAAGATAAGGTCATTGCCACGTGGTCGCTTACACACGGGGGAAAAACCGGCAAATACACCGACACTCTCCCCCATGCCGAATTTACATTTGTCCCAATCAATATTGGCTCTAAAACAAAGTATGTTGCAGGGTTTAAGTTCAATCAGAAATTGACTCCAGAACAATCAAAACTTCTTGATTCATTCATAAACGTTATTGCTACTTCGCTTTCGATCTTTTAGGATTTATTAAATTATCTTTTGACAAGCATCGTCTTGTCAAAAGATCTCCAGTAGAGCTCTCGTTGGAAGATTCCACAGAACTGTCTTAAAGGAACCATGGGAATTCCCTTTACTGTTTCATATGGGGCCACGACCCACTGCTGTTTTTTCCCATCAATCTGGAATTCTTTTTTGCCAAGCGTAAATTTGACTTCCAGCCACTCTTTTTCAATGAACCTTCTAAATGTCCAGAGTTTTGTTTTTTCATCATAGGAAGTGGTATTTGAGCTTGTGAGGTTTTCGAGGACCCATTTGCCAGGAACCATCGTTGTTCCATTCCTTGTTTCCACCTTTGCAGGAAGGGCTTTCTTTTCTCCATTTACAAACGTATCTCGTTCCCCAATCTTCATCCATATATAGCCACCCCAGGAAGCCACAGGGAAATTATACAGCGCTGGTGCGCATTCATTTCTAACATCCGGATTGACAGCTTCCATTTTGTAAAGGCTCAGTTTTTCCCCATCATATTTCCTAATGTCGACATTGAAATTTCCATCAGCAAAGAAACAGGAGCCGGGAGGCAGTTTTTCTTTGCAATAGCACGGTCCCATATCAAAGTTCATTAGCGAACACTCCTGGTCTCTATTGTGGTAAAGCCTCTTCATGTAGTAGAATCCGTTATCTTTATTCGATATGACCATGCCTAAATACAGTCCTCTGTCATATGATGGGCCCAAAAATTTGCAGCTGAATCTGCCATCGAAACATTTTCTGGCCTCTTCAAAAAAATTCTTGGCCGAGGGATCAAGCTTGACTGGATTGCCTTTGGCATCTTTTGCTGGTATGGCGAAAGTTTTACCATCTTTGGTGATTTCTGTGATTTTGTAGAAAGTAAAACCATTCTCACCGTATTCGACAAGCGGCATCTCCTTGTCTAGAACATAAACATCACCTTTTTGATCATACGATTTTAACACCATTATTTTGAATGGCTGCATTTTTTGCTTGGTTGTTTCTGTTCGTGCGCAAGGGATACATAAGCCTGTGATAATAATTAACGCCACCAAGATGCTTATTTTAGAAGATTGCTTCATACTTCCTCCCTGAATTTATTATTGAGGATCCAAAAAACTGCTTGTCACTCAAAGCCATAAAGGTATTTGTCGTCAGCAACAAGCACTAGATCGCTTACAGATAATACGACCCTAGCACCCTCACCAAGGTTATTTTTCTTTTTGCTGATTTGCCATTTTTTGTCTCCAGTAATGGGGGAGATGGCAAAAATGTTGTCCTTGTCTTCCTGCCAGTATTCCCTCTGGTTTAATGGAAAGGTTTCATCAACAACATTCAACTTGTTTTCCAGCTTGACAATCGAGTCATTCTTGTAAAGGCACAACAAATAGTACGATCCGCCTGCTTTGAATTCAAAAGGGAAATCGGTCCTTCTGTCAAGGAACGATCCAATGGTATTTCCAATCTTTGCTTGATATTCTTTCTCGACCAGCCCACTTACTTGGTTAATCCTAACTATTTTTGTACCGTTTTCAGTAACAATATAAAGCCTCTCCTGGTCAACTTCAAAAGAAAAATAATCCTCTATATTCTTGAAAGCCAATTCTGATATTTTGAGGGTGTCGAGGTTGATCCTGTACAATTTGTGGCCTTCATTATTGAAAGGTGAGGTCAACACCCATAAATATCTATCCGTATTAATAACACCACTTATCACCTGCCCGTCAAATGATAACATCCACTTTGGCAATCCAGACCAGCAATTGAGGCACAAAAGTGATCTGGAATTAATGCTGACAAAGATGTTGTTCTTGTATCCAATATTGTACAGGTGGGCTTCTTTTATCCTGTACCCCCAGAAAGTTTCATTGCTATACAAATCCCAATAGGCGAGGTTTCCATTTTCCCTGAACCCAAAAACATTTTCACGCACATCAAAAATGATTCCCCCAAGTGTATTTAGTTTTTCGGATTTAGGGAGAAGCGCTGTTTTCCCTGTTTCTGTTTCAATCACAAGTGTCATTGGTGAATATTTTATGCTTAACAACTTGTTTTCTGGGGAAAACATGTCCCTTTTAGATGTGTTTTTTAGGTCTGATGTCATTCTTCTGTAAGGCAATTCTTTCCACAGAAAAAGATCATATTCCTTGTTATCAGAAACTGACAATGGGACTGGAAAATCCTTGATGGGTGCCATTTTGAAATCTTTTGCCGGCACGAGTAGTGATTTGTCCTCAAAATTGGCATCAGGAGTGATTGTGTGTTTTTCAATATTCTCCTTCATTTTGTTCATTATCCCAAGAGGGCCATTTCCCGAGCACCCCGAGATTGCAATGACCAGAAAAATCAGCAATAAAATGTGCAAATATTTTTTCATATTGTCCTTTATCATATCGATCCTCCTAATCCCCATAACAAAAAATGAAATCACCAGAGAAAACAAAGAGTTTTCCAAAACCAATTCGAAGTTTGTCAGCAGGTTTGGGCAGGTTCATCCTATATACTTCTTCTCCAGTAAATCTGTTAATTTTGCTTATAGCTCCGGTGTGCGTATGACAACAATATAACCAATCGCCACAAACAACAAGTTTTCCATTAAAAGATGGCTTTTCTTTGAACCATAACGCTTTCCCATCCGGAGAATAGCAAGTGACCTTGTGTCCTATTGCATAATCAGAAATATAGACATATCCATCGCTTGTAATGCAATATTCAATATTTCCTATTCTTTCAATTTTTGGATCCAGAAATGAACCATTGTCCAGCTTGACGCAACGAAGTATCGGTCCTTTATCGATGTAATATGCCTTGTCACCCTGTATTGTCACATACCAAGGTAAAACAGGAGGACCTTCATCAACTTCCTTCTCTTCATCAACATCCAAGTTCCTGTCCCATAACAAACTGCCATCTTTTGTCCTCAGGGCAATTACTTTATAGAGGGTCATATAGACACAAACACCATTAGATACTGATGAGATTGTCCTGCAATTCCGGCCATCATAGTATGACCAGATAAATTTTTGTTCTGAAATGGAATAACATGATATTCCATCATAAGTTGAGATATACAATTTCCCATCTGAGGCAGTCATTGATTTATAACCATAAACTCTGCTTGGCAGAAACTCTTCCTGGATCAATTCACCACTGTCAGCATCAAGTATCTCCAGTTTTTGTTCATTGATTACATAGAAAATTTTTCCGTCTGCATAGCATAACTCCTCCCCCACCTGGTCTATTTTTAGACAATCTGTTTTCCAGAGAAGCTCTCCAGTCTCATAGCTAACACAAACGACGGAACGCTGCCGATTTTTATAGGCAAACATAAAAAGCTTGTTATCTGTAACCAATACGTCATTTTCCAAGTATCTCGATGAAACACCATAATCTGCTTTAAACTGCCATTCGAGCTTTAGCTCATTCGATTTTGGGGCAAAATAATGTATTGGGAGATCGAATGTATGTCCTGGCCCACCTCCATATTGGGTCCAGGGAGTGAGATAGGCTAAGATAAAACTAGAAAGTAGAAGACCCACCAGCTTTACTGCGCCCAATTTTCCTCCTACCCCACAAATAAGCTTGCTTACCAGTTACTCTTCTGGAGCAACGCCATTATGGCATATCACAAGCTGTCTGTATATGGCCACATAAACAAGGAAAGTTTCTCACGGCCTGAAACCGTAGACAAACTTGTCATCCCTAAGAACAACACCATGCTCGTCAGATAACATAATTGTGTAGTCTTCCCCAATCCCCTTTTTGTCGATTGACCATGTGTGCTTGAAGGTGCATGGATCAACTCCAATGATCTTTTTGCCATCATCAAAATAGTAGTCATTCTTAAGCTCTGTTATTGGATCATTGATACTGGTCACCTTACGAGACAAAAAATGGAAGACTTTTTGCCCGTCTTTTGTTTCAATAACCAGAATATCATCTGGACCAATTCCAGTGATATCATCAGTGCTGGAGATGACTCCTGACAAGTCAGAAACCATCTTTTTTTCGAATGTTTCCTCGTTAACAGCATAAATCTTCAAATCATTGTCAATATAGCAAAAAGAACCATTTATGAAGCCAAGGAGAAATACATCCTTGGATGCAAATACTTCCACAACGATATTCTTGTCTGGATCATATGCGTAAACATGTGTATAGGCAGCATATTCTCCATTACTAAAATCAAAATACCGCATCCACAGACATTTGCTATTGCCACCTAGGCCTGATAGTATTCCTCTATAGTCCTGCTCACATACTATCCCCCAGGCGGGAGTACCATCATCAAGGTTGATCTTAGTGACGTCATTCCCAAATTCTTCCTGGACAAAAAGCTGGTTGTTCCAGATGAAGGTATATTGCCTGTCCAGGCCGAATTTCCACAATACCTTTCCATTCTCCTTGTTTTCCCACATCCCGAGATAGTTTCCCCCGTCAACTCTCCCAACAGCAATCTTTCTATCTGCATCATAATAATGCGCGCTTTCTCTTACTGAACTTTTTTTGCCATCTTTGGGTGATAGAAAGTACTCGGAAGAATCTCTTGAGCGAATTACCCAACCCTTAGGAGTAGATCTAACGTATCCGAGAAAATCGCCGCTAGATTTGTGCAGGTATTTCTGAATGTCGTCCCTCCAGAATTCTTTTAGTTCAACGCTTGATTTGATGTATGAACTTCCCCAGAAATTGTATTGGGAGTTCTTGTTGTCTGCATTTGTATAGATAACTTTTTTGAATTGCAGATCTGCTTCCACCAAACCATTGGGAGTTACCGCATATGATTTGACATCTACAACGTCTTTTCTTGTAAGGTCGATGCCAGAATAACAGCCAGGGGAAAACACTATCAACAAAACTGCCAACAGACAACCAAATTTGTTCATATCATTTGTCTCCCTAAAATATGCCACTCAAGGTGGCCCGAAGGCGATGACTTCATCACGTGTCGCAACAAGAACACCTCGCCAGTCGCACTCCAGAACGTCGTATGACTCGCCTTTTTCCAACCCAAGATCAGCTTTGTCAATCCACCAGTATTGTTCGCCAGTACTAAAATCAAACCAAGATATTTTCTTTTTTGAATAAACTATTCCATAGTGTTTATTGATTTGCCAGCCTTTTTTTGATGACCATATAGAATCAGTATACCCATCTATTGGGATTGGGTTTTTGGGCTCCTTGAGGTTGAAGATAAAATTGCCATTTTTTGATGTCACGCTGAGAAAGGCCACATTTGGATCTTCGACCAATTCTAGAACGCCACCTTTTATGTATTCATCAATTTTAAAGGTTTTTGAGGGCACACAAGTTTCAGGGTCTATCTCTGTCAAAACTTTGCCTTCCTCTGATATCACGTATAGCCTATCACCATCAATAAAAAAGGTATTGAAATTTTTGAAATCAACCTTCATTATTTCAAGCGTTTCCGGATTTATTCTATAGAGGTAATATTGTGTTGGTTCGAACCATTCATCTCCATCTATAAATATGTATTTGTTCGTGAAAGCGTAACGACCAAAGAATAGACCTTTTCTGCCTCTCTTAAGCTCCCAGTCCGGAATCCCAGTCCAAGCATTAACCTTCAATAAAATTGAATCTAAATTTCCTCTATAATAAACAGAGCTGTCTTTTGAAGAAACCCATAAATCTAATTCTTCCAAAGGCAACCTCCAATACTCCTCGTTAAGACCAAGGCTCACCGATACTGCATATCTTTGAAAATAAAGCAAGTTCCGATCCTCAGCAAAAGCCACTCCATTTTTCTCATCCAACAGATAATATTCGAACCTGGCTCCAATCTTCTTGCCAGTTGCAGGGTCATAAAGACCAGAGTCAGAGCCATTTTGTATTTGCCACCCATCCTCAAAATTGTCTGAAGTGACTCCATAGCCAGAATAATCCTTATTCTTGAGGTTGTTCTTGCTCCACATCTTCTTTAGTTGGCCCTTATAAAGAAGGGGCTTTGGTTCATAGGGTTCAAGTGGTGTGTTTCTTGGTTTACCAATTTTTGTTGGGATTGGCATTTCCTCTAGAGGGACAAGCCTCATGTCATTGGTTGGCACAAGAAGGGAGCCTTTTGGAAGGTTTGTAGCAGTTTTTATCTCATATTTTGGATGGTTTTTGTAGACTTCTTCCCTGGATGGCGAGCAACCTGCACAAAAAACTAACAATAAAATGGCTGCAAACAATTTCTGCATGGATCTTCTTCTCCCAAACATATCTCCTCCTGGACAGTGTTTTTGATTTCAATCAGTCCCCATCATAAGGTTTTGGGAAGTCCAAATCAATTACATAATAGCACCTTTATACCTTAAATTGGCTGTAAAAATTACCTCTCTATATGTACCTAGACCAGTGTCACATCATTTTTGGCCATACTCCATCAGATAGTAGCAAGAAACAGTGTCATTGTTCTGGAAACATATCACACCGTTTCTGTAGGATACACCGCCAATCTGGTTGGGCACCTGGTAGCTCCAAACCTTGCTTCCATCCTTAATGTCGTAGGCGGTAATGTATGAGGCATCCTTGTAGGCTTCATAAACAATAGGGTTCTTTTCGAATGCGATGAAATCCATGTATTGTGATTCTTTTACGTCTATGTCTTGCAGGACCTCTCCATTGCTTGCTTTGAGGCACATGATCCTGTAGTTATCTGCTTTTTCAAAACCGTTTCGATATACAACAAAGACAACGTTTCCCTTATACTGAACGCCATTTGTTATAGGAATATATCTCAAATCTTTTTCCCATATCATCTTAACATTCCCACCCTGATTCTCGGCACAGACTAAATGGCTTCCCTTGCTGTTTTGATAACTCAAGACGATATTGTCTCCCATAAAAAATGCATTGTTAATTGAGTTGTTTATGTCCCAAGAAAGTGCGAACTCCCACATTGTTTTTCCAGTTGTTTTGTCGATCATGAATACAGAATCATTCCTTTTGTCTTTCTCTCCAAGGCACAAGACATATTTGTCATTTTCATCAGAAAACCTCAGTGAGTGTGAGCCATCAACGCTATACTTCTGGATAAGGGTTTGTGTCGCTGCCGTGACATCAAATGTGAAGATGTTCTTGCCAATGCCTATCCACAACTTGTTGTAGCTTATCTCGATACCGTTATATTGGTCATCTGGGCTTTCTTTGTATTGCTTCAGGTTGGCATAAGTGTATTCACGTCCGTCAAATTCTGATACGTCCGTGTAGTAAACCTTATCACCCTCCAATGTATAGACATCGTTTTCAAAGGTGGCGAAATCATAAATAGTATTCTTCAGATTTGTCGGGTACTGCCAGTTCTCATTTCCATTATCGATATTGAGAGAATAAAGAAGGTGTAGGTACGGACAGCAATATGGTCCAAGGTCTCTGTACAACAGTATGCTCGAATCCATGATGATTGGCCTGATATAGGTTGCATCAAGGTCCATGTTCCTCTCCCAGAGCCTCACAATGCTTGGCATTTTTGCTTCGGTTTTTATTGATGTATATGGGAAGATATTGGCTAAAATGACCAGAGCCACAATAAGTATTTTTTTAATTTGTGTTTTTACCATCACCGCTTTTACCTCCTCCGACTCTCAATAAATACATCTTACACACATTTACAAGCGCTGTCCATTTTTTGTAATGACAGCCACCTTTCTGGTATATAAACTAGAAGGTGGCTACGGTGGAGGAGGGGCATACTGGTGGGGGTAGTGGACCCTTGAGGATTCAAGTTTCTCTTTGGAGGGGAGGGAACTTTTTAAAATTGATTCCCCCCACTTGCTTGTTGTCATTCATTCATTGGGGCGAAGAATCTGGCAACTAGAGCTGTGTTGTCAGTTGTTCTGTAGTGACAAGGTGCTTTTATAAATTTGCACAAATCACGCAATGGAACATAGAAAATATCATCTTTTTCAAATGGTGCAAATTCCAGTTCTTTTCTTTCTCCATTTACAATGGCATAATTTTTACCTAGCTCAAATGTTGCTGTTATATATTCAACAGGGTGACTGGAGTAAAACTTATACAACCTGTGAAATGTGTGGGTTTTCATGTCACCAGATGTTGGAGTAAGCATAAATCCTGCCAATGAATACATATCAACCGCAGGTTGATTGTTTTCACTCAAAATCAACAATGGATGTGGTATTTCCTCATATTCTTTCCAAACACACACCTTGTTGGAAAAAGTTTTCATCCAGATGTAGCCCTCATAATACCCACCCTTATATGGGATTTCATCCATTTTTTCTCCATATGGTATTTCATGCACATAATAAAAGTCAGGATTTATCGCTTCTGTTTTTATTGTTTCAAAATCTTTCCCCGTGTATTTCAATATCTGAAAGTTAAAATCATTATCAAAAGCGAAAATGGAACTCTTTGGCAAAGATAAACCTTGTGACTCTTCCTTAAGATTTGTTTTGGTACTTATCCAGTTTGTGTACTTATCTTTTTTATTATTAATGACCTTTGATGTATAAAAACTATAGTTCCAACCTTCATCTTTTTTTATTCCAACAAGTAATTTCTTAATTAGCCCATTTTTCTGGTTTTGCTCAATCGAGGCCAATATTGTAGGGTTAAGTGTTAACATTAGCTTTGATGCAAACTCTTGATCATCTGTAAATAATTGCACCTGTTTGCTATCAGAATCCAGCTTTGGAAATAAATATTCGCCAAAATCATCAGACTGCTTCTTTATGTATTCATAAAAAAACAGTTTACCATCTTTATACTCCATCACTTTGTACTGCGCCTCAAAATTGACTTCTTTCTTTGTATCAGACAATGACATAGCTGCAACAATCTTCAAATCAGGCATCTTTATTGGATCACTTTCAGCCATACTTTGCGGGCTATTGCATGCAAACAAACAAATTATTACAAACAAAATTATTTTATTATAGTATTTCATTTTGCCTCCTCGAACTACCAACTTGCCAAATGATCTATGTCCCATTTTAAGCTTTTTTCATCCCATAAATTATAGTTTATCTCTTCACTCTTACCAAATCCACGTATAATTACTATCTTACCACTGTCAGATTTAGTTTTCATAAATTCGTGTAGATTTCCTCGCATTTTTCCTCCAGAATAAAACCTATATACCATAGTGCCAACTAAATTTCTTTCGACAATGTTAACCTCCCCATTCTCCCCTTGATACTTTTTTGGTGCATCATCATTACCAAATTCAGCGCATCTCCCTTCTTTAACATAAGTACCGTCTTTATCTACAAACACACCGACCCACATCCCATCTGATCTCACACACATTCCAACAGAACCTGACGTTTTAAAGTGTGCTTCATTGAAAAAATTTATTTCTGAGTCCTTGGAGCCAATGCTTGAACATATGTTTTTCCATGATTTTGCCATTGCTTTTCCGGCTTCTGGCGAGTAGGTCCAATTGTCTGCAAACAAATTTATTGTGCCGGTTCTTTCTCCATTTGAGTTAGTTTCAAAGATATAAACTTCGTCGTCCTTAGTACAACATGCTGTAATATTGCCATTGGAATCACGAACTACCCATTTATATTGTTTACCATCATTTTTTTTATCTTTGTCATCTAAAATATCATTCATCTCTTCAATCATTTCTGCAAAAGTGTCAAGAATCCCCTTCATTGGGAGAAGTATTGGCATCTCACTGACTTTATGTATGGAGCCCTCGTCAGAGACAATCTGACCATCCCTGAGGTCTTCCATGAACTTCTTTCTTTCTTCGTATTCCTTCCAGGTCTCACCACCATTACCATCAAAGGTGAATCCTAAGTTCTCACTGTTACGTTTGAGGATATCACCACCATCTTCAGCACTACCATTGGTACAAATAATACCATTGATGTTCTTTTCTCCAACATCCTTGGCACCAACAAGCTCTGCATCTGGATTGGAGAAGTCTAGGCTTGGTGGGCCAGATTGTCTGCCAGAGTGGGAGATGCCATCAGATGGTCCTGCAGGGGGAGCAAAGGAGCCAGGTTCACCACCAGAGGAGGAGCCAGCTGTGGTGGCAGAGGTGATGGAGTGGGAGAGGAGCTGTTCTTCAGGGAGGGAGGAGGTGGACATGGAGTTGATGGTGGAGATGGAGGTGGGATTAGGCATGGCTGGTGAGCCTGTTCCCTGGAGGAGGGTGCCTGTCTGTGGGTTGTAGTAGCCTGAGGAGAAGTAGAGGTTAGTTTCTGTATCAAGGATGGTCTGTGATGCTCCCATGAAGGTGAAGGGGTTTGGTATGGAGTCAGGGTTGGTCTGTGAGGTGATGTTGCCAAGGGTGTCATAGGTGTAGGTGATCTTGGTGTCCTGGTTGGTGTCTGTTACTTTTAGGGTATTGCCATGTACGTCATAGTGGTAGTAGTAGGTGGAGGTGGTTGTTGTCTGTGATTCTCCAGTTCCTGTGTGTCTTGTCCATTCAAAGGATATTGGTTGGCTGTTTGCTCCTATGTGGTATATGAGTTCCTGGTCAAGTAGGGTGGTTGTGGAGTCTCTCACTTTGTCTAACTCTATCTCTGTTATGACTCCTCCTGCATAGTGGTACTTGTATGTGGTTACGTCTGTGTGTGGTGTACCATCTATTGTTATGTGGGAGGTATAGGTCTTTTTGAGTCTTCTTCCTGATGCATCATACTGGAAGGTAACTGTGTCACTGTTTGTGGGGAGGTTGGAATAAGGATTATGTGGCATTTATGCTCATGGCTGGTATGTGACTATGATTGTTTTGGTCTCTGCAATCCATTTGACAGAACAACCAAGGTTCTCGGCAAGGAAACGGAGGGGGACCATTGTTCTGCCATCCTTGATGATCGGGGTTATTTTGGGGTTTTTGGGGTCGATTTGGACTTTCTTTCCGTTGACGGTGGCGGTGGGGTTGTTGATTTGCATTTCAATTGTGTTGTATGTTACAGGTTCAATTATGGATTTATCTTTAGAGCCCGGTTTGGCCAGCGATGCCTCAACAATCTTTTTACTTGCATCCCATTTCACGCTACCACCAAGAGGCTCCAAGACATACCTTGCTGGGAGATAGGTGGAATTCTTATATATAATTGGGCTAGAGTCTGTTTGTGATTCTTTTCCATCCAAAATATACGATTTCTTGTCAATAGAAAAAACAAGTTCTTTTTGTTTGTTGGAGTCAGGTATTTTTTCAGATGAGTATATGTTCATTGTATTATCTGTCTCAGTGAAAAATTTATTACCAACATTAACTATATTATAAGTTTTATATGGAAACTTCAGCCTCCACTTCTCATTTCCAGTTTTAAGGTCAATGGCAACCAAGTATGACGAAGGCATTTCCTCACCTGGAATATAAAGTGCCATTTGAAAAACATCATCACCTGCTATCTTCATGTGTTTCACAATATAACTGTATGAACCAAAATCTTTTGACCAGTATGTTTCATTGGTCACAGGGTCAAATGCTTCAACAAGATGGCAATTCTTGTCACAAATCATTCCGGAAGCAATGATTCTACCGTCCACCAGGAAAACGGATGAATATGGTCTTCTTTTGAATATTATCTCACCAGAGTCAAAATCCCTCATCTGGAAAGAAAAGCAGCAATCTTTGGATGGGTCATTTGTTCTGTCAGGAACCAGGAGCCAGACCTTCTTGTCAACAAATATGGGTTGGCCACTGCAAAGCATGTGCAAATAGCCACCATACCAGTCTACATAACATCCGTCATTCAATGTGGCTCCCCACAAGACCTTCTTTGATGTGTGAGAGTATGCCCATAGGTTCTGTGTGAGAAATATGAATCTTTCACCATCAATAGTAGATATCTTATCGGAATAGCTACAATGAAAACTCTTCAAATCATCTTGCCATAATATGTTCCCATTATTTACATCAATACAAAGCATATTGCCATCATTTCCATAAATGAATATCTTGTCATCTGCGATCTGGTAATACATGTCAGTCATAAACGAAATTTTCTGGTTCCAGATTGTCTTTCCATCAACTGCGTTCAGGCATACAATGCTGTCAAAATCAATATTTTGTGCTTTAGATTTGACCAAAACAAACACATAGTCTTTATACAACTTCATACTAGCACTTCCATCAGCACAACAATTGAAGGGGGCTTTAAATTCATAAGATTTTTCCCATAGCGGCACTAAATCCCTACAATCCAGCATATTTAAACCCAAACCAACATCACCTTGGTGTAAATCCATATCGTAGTAATACAATAAATAATTTTCTTTATATACAGCCAATGGATAATAACGGGGTATGGTTTTCAAAAGAAGTAATTCACTGGGGAACGATTCAGTTTTCAGGTCTAATCTTGCTTCTATTTGTAAAGGTACTAAATAAATTATTGTTATCAGGATTAGAATAAATATTTTTTTCATTCTAATTTACCTCCTAATTTTCGCTTATGGATGACCAGGATTTCCAACATTTCCTATTGGAGTTTTAGGGTTGCCTCCTTCTTTTATGCCAAAAAAGTAAAGAGATCTCTTCAACCATGCAGCATATGATGAAGTAGAACCATAATAATCATCTGAGCCAAAATCGCTACCACCTATCTTTTCACCACAGCCCAAGTTGTATGCTGCGCCTTTAATACTACTTCCACTGATATATGCAACAACTACCATATTTTCATAATCTCCAAAATGCTCCGGGTTATGTGTATCAAGTTTTGGGTTAATGTAACGTGTATATCCAGCCAGCACAGTCCCGCTCGTCGAAAGACTGATATGTGCATTCCAGAATTCACACTTCTTTCCATAGGCTGCATTATACATAGCCCCACCTTGCACTAATATCTCGATATCTGACCCTGTATTGTTTACTCCATGTAATCCCGAATGAGGTTCTCCAGGAGTGAAACTCTCGTCAAAACATGGCCCCCAGCTACTCAAAAAACAAAATCCGCCTAATTTTTGTTTTCCTACCAATTTGCCACTATGCTTTTCTCTTAGCTCATATTCTTCACCTGTGAATAATTTTCCTGTATATACGCCAGCTTCAGTATGTTGTGGTCTTGGGCCCCAAAAAAGTCTTGGTCCATCCCCTGCAAACTGGTAGCCAAATATGTAGTATTTTCCTTCAGATTCACCCCATATTAGCCAATCGGGAGTTTCATAGAATTTATCTTCAAAATCGTCACCAGCTTCTTTTTTTGCCTTAACATAAGCATCAAGCAAATCGAGACCACCACCAAGCATTCCTACACCAAATAATCCCGTTAACCATCTATTAAACTGGTTTTGTAATCCTTTCCATTCATCTTCGGCAAATTTGCCAATGCCACCGCCAATACGCCCTCCTACAAATCCAGTACTATTAGTTCTTGGTGAGATTGGAGGTGTTGGTTGAATCTTATCTCCACCTCCTCCTATTACTGGAACGGGAATAGCGCCAATAAGAGCATCGCTATACATTGGCATATTATCAGCTCCCACCAATGATAGTGTTGCTGTAACATCAGGTATGTCTCTCTTACCGGCATTTGCTATGCCTTCTTCTGGTCCTGCAGGGGGTGAGAAGGAGCCAGGTTCACCACCAGAGGAGGAGCCAGCTGTGGTGGCAGAGGTGATGGAGTGGGAGAGGAGCTGTTCTTCAGGGAGGGAGGAGGTGGACATGGAGTTGATGGTGGAGATGGAGGTGGGATTAGGCATGGCTGGTGAGCCTGTTCCCTGGAGGAGGGTGCCTGTCTGTGGGTTGTAGTAGCCTGAGGAGAAGTAGAGGTTAGTTTCTGTATCAAGGATGGTCTGTGATGCTCCCATGAAGGTGAAGGGGTTTGGTATGGAGTCAGGGTTGGTCTGTGAGGTGATGTTGCCAAGGGTGTCATAGGTGTAGGTGATCTTGGTGTCCTGGTTGGTGTCTGTTACTTTTAGGGTATTGCCATGTACGTCATAGTGGTAGTAGTAGGTGGAGGTGGTTGTTGTCTGTGATTCTCCAGTTCCTGTGTGTCTTGTCCATTCAAAGGATATTGGTTGGCTGTTTGCTCCTATGTGGTATATGAGTTCCTGGTCAAGTAGGGTGGTTGTGGAGTCTCTCACTTTGTCCAGCTCTATCTCTGTTATTACTCCTCCTGCATAGTGGTACTTGTATGTGGTTATGTCTGTGTGTGGTGTACCATCTATCTCTATGTGGGAGGTATGGGTCTTTTTGAGTCTTCTTCCTGATGCATCATACTGGAAGGTAACTGTATCGTTGTTTGTGGGGAGGTTGGCCTGCTTGAGCTGGTTTTCGTATGTGTATTCGTATGTGGTGACATAGTCAGGGTCGACTGTGGGGGAGGAGGGGGAGAGCCAGATGTTCTTTCTGAGGAGGTCTTCCATCTGCTTGTTGTTTCTTGTGGCGATGTCCCAGGTGGCAGTGTCCATGTATGAGGAGGGGAGGTATGGGGAGAGGTCACATGTCCTAAGGGAGGATGGGGCATACTGGTGGGGGTAGTGGACCCTTGAGGACTCAAGCTTTTCTTTGGAGGGGAGGGAAGAGGGGGAGAGGACGAAGGGGGAGCCGGAGTAGTATTCCTTGCTGGTGCAGTTGCCATTGTTGTCGTATGCGAAGAGTTCATAAGCGGTGGACTCGTAGTCAACCCTGGTGAGCCTGTCTGCAACATTGAAGGTGAAGTCTGTGTTGTCAGTTGCACCGATGTCTATATCTGTTCTGTTACCCCTCTGGTCGTATGTGTACACGACATCATTTGTGGTGCCTGGTTTGTCAACATTTGTGAGCCTGTTTAGTGCGTCGTATGTGTAGCTCCAGGTCTCGGAGCCAACTTTTTCTGAGGTCACGTTTCCATTGTTGTCAAATGTGTAGTCCAGGTCAAGAATTGATGTGTTGTCAGATTTCTTTACATCGATGTTTGTCATCCAGCCGTTGGCATTGTACAGGTAATCGGCCACAACGCCTGTGGGGTAGTCCATGCCTGTGGCCCAGGAGTTGTCATTGTATGAGTATGAGGTGGTCTGCGAGGACCTGGTTGCCTGGGTCATCTTGCCTGCGGTGTCCCAGGTGTATGTGCGGACATCACCTTCTGCGGTGAGCTGGGTTATTAGGCCCTCTGCATTGTACTGGAACTGGTGCGTGAAGTCCCACGGGTCATCGGTTGATGTGAGCCTGCCAATGTCGTCGTATGTGAATTCTGTTGTTCCCACTGAATCAACAAAGCTGGTCAGCCTTGAGAGATCGTCGTAGTTGAAAGAGACCGTTGATGAGTCTGGGTATGATATCTGCGTGAGCCTTGAGAGGTCATCGTATGTGTAACCGATCGTCTGGCTCTTCCTGTCGGTGGTGGAGGTGAGAAGCCCGTTATCGTTGTACGAGAACGTCGCATAGTGCGAAAGTTCGTCGGTGGCACGGGTGAGCCTGCCAACATCATCATACTGGAAGCCAACTGTTGGTGGCGTGGCCTGCGGAGGCTTCTTGAACTCGGTGATTCTTGAGTTGTCATCATACGTGTATTGGTAAACATTTGAGAGAGGGTCAGTAACCTGGGTCATTCTGTAGATGGCATCATATTGATACTGCCAGTTATTTCCCCTTCTGTCCCTCACCTGTGTAGCGTTGCCCACAGCATCATAGGTGAATTGGGAATAATTGCCCAAAGCATCGTAGGCCTTGGTGACCCTATTCAATGCGTCATATTCAAAATCGCAATGGTTGGCCATCGGATCAGTAATTCTGGTCACCCTGCCTGCATTATCGTATGTGTAGGATTGAGTTTTGCCATCGGAGTTCTCGGATGATGCCATAAGACCATCGGAGTTGTATGAGAACTCTTGGGCCGTGGTGCTTGGCCCGTCCACCTGGACGAGTTTGCCAGCATTGTCATAAATCCTGGTCCATGATTGACTTAGAGCATTAGTCATCTGCGTGAGTCTATTCAGGTCATCATAGGTGAAATTGGTTTCTTTCTGAAGGGCATTTGTAATCTTTGTCAGATTGCCATTGTTGTCATACTGGAATGATGTTATTTTATTAAGAGGATTTGTGACCTGGGTGAGTCTGTCGTGTGTGTCGTACTGTAATGAGGTCGTCTTGTTCATTGGATTGGTTACAGAAGTGATGTTAGAGTTGTTATCATAAGCAACCGTTGTCGCTTCGCTTTCCGGATTTGTGACAGTTGTAACCCTGCCCAGGGTATCATATGTGTAGGATGTTCTCTTGTTCATCGGGTCTTCAACCCAATTAATTCTTCCATCACTCCTTCTATTTATTTCAACTTCATGATTGAGGGCATTTTTGACCTTCACAAGTCTCGAGTTGTTGTCATAAGTGTAATAAATAGAGTGATTGAGAGGATCTTTTGCTTCAGTTAGATTGCCAGAGTTGTCATAATAAAAATTCCATGGATTGTTTAAAGGATCTGTGGCTGTTTTTAGCCTGCCACGATTATCATAAGTGTAAGTCCAGTCATTACCATTGGGATCTTCATAGGAAGACACTTTGCCAGTTGCAGAATTTGTATAATTCCATGTTTTCCCGGAAGGGCTCTGCACTGAATTTGGATAATTATTGGAGTCGTACGCTATACCCCAAGTGGCAGTGCCCTGGCCATAAGGAGAGGTAACACTAGCCAGCTTATTATTAACATAACCAAAAGTAACTTCCTGACTTAGGGGGTTGGTTATTTTTGTGAGCTTATTATTTGTGTATTCAAAAGAAGTATTCTTATTTTTTGCGTCAGTATAAAGTGTCAACTGATTGCTGGAATTAAATGTAAAACTCTGTGTTATCCCTTCAATGTTTGTTGATGTTATATTGCCATTCGAGTCATAAACAAGTGTTATGAGATGACTTTTTGGATCCGTGATCTGGGTCACTTCTTTCATCGAATTTCTTTGGTATTCTGTGATCAAGGTGCCGGTTTGAATTTTTGAAATATACCCAGAGCTATCAAATGTGCATTCAGAAGTTTGTATATTTGGGTCTGATATCTGTGTAACTGCATCACCTATAACATAGGATTTTTGCACCGCACTGTATGCATCTTTTACATTGGTTATTTTCCCGTTTGTGTCGTACTCAAATGTGTAAGATTGATTATTTTCATTTGTTAACGATGTGAGTCGCCCTGAGAGATCATAAACATATCCTATAAGCTTACTTTCCTGGTCTGTTCTTGTTGTAAGCATATTCGATCCATCATAGGTAAAACTCACCACTTTGGATTCTGGATCAGTTACATCTGTCAGCCTTCCCCACTGATCATAAGTAAAAGCAAGATTTCTGCTGGTTGCATAATCAGTTATGGTTGATAACTGGTCTTGACTCCACGAAATATCGATTCTCCCACCAAGACGGTTTGTCATTCTGAGAAGCTTGCCACCAGCACCACTGTTGTATTCAAAATAAAGTTTATTATCAAATTTATCGAGAACGACGTAATAATCAGTCCCAGAAATATTTTCTATCTGTAATTTTAATCTTGAGAATTCAGGAGAATCCCATCCACTTGAAATATTTTTTGGAAATTCCAGATAGCAACCATTTGAAGAGCGATAAACACCATTGCCTGTCATTGAGTTTATTGTCATCTGTTGGTGGTAGTTAGATGTCCAGCCAGGCCCCATGCCATAATTGACATTTGAACATGAATTATATGTTCGCACAAAAGACAACGACATTCCGCCGAAGATTCCAAAACCAATATCATATTGTGTAAGATATGTCGATCCGGTATAAGTGTTGACTGACACATTTCCAGCTCCATTCCCAAAACTGAGATCCGAGCCGGATGGAGAACCACCCTCCTGATTTACAAACTTAATTACAAGTGCTGGTGCACTGCCACTTACGCTACAGTCGCTTTGGCCAGGTGTAGCTACCCTAAAACCAAACCCCACGCAATCATCCAATCCATAAAAATGATTTTTCACCATTTCCGTTACATTATAAAATATTGGTACAGGTGGGTTTACAGCAGGCCAGCCCAAACCATTTCCGATTGCTTGGCCTGCTGGCTGAGAACCCCAATTCATTGTTGATGATTCCCAAGCACCACCAACATCGGATATCCCAATCTGAACGGCTGCCCCACACGAATTAGAAATCAATTGGGGATCAAATAAAAGGTATGCTGAGAGGATCTTTACCTTTCTTGAATAATCTATGTTATATTTGATATATGTATTTGTCTCAACCACAAGGGGTGGAGGTATTGTTATATTAGTATCCTGAACGCCGAAATAAGAGGTCGGATAAACTGTTGTAGTCACAGTCCCATTGCGATTTTCCAAGGTTATATTGTCAACAAGACCAGGTCCTCCAGCTGGGCAAACAAGATTTCTGTTAGGTTGAATATTTGTTTTATCTCCAGACAGTGGTTTTTCTTGTGCCCCGATTAAACCGAGCACCATTGAGAAAACTCCGTTTTTCTCCTGATATAACTTATAAGTCCCAGCACCTGCAGGGGTAATATCAATTTTTTCCTTTGGGAATCTTGCTTTTTCTCCATCAACAGGCCTCGTCGATGGTGGCACGTTCCGCTCAGCCTGAGATGCTTTGGCCGTGCTCAGAAAAACAAAAACATTAGAAAACAGCATAAAATAAACAAAAATAACAATAAACGATTTGAACTTTTTCCGCATATCACCCACATTATTCATCCCTCACCTCTTTTTATCTTTTAGTGTTTGATATCCCAATTGCTGACATGTGTAATAACATCAACAAACCTTTCTGTCAATAGCTTGTATATGCTCTTTTGTAACTTTTTACAAAAACTAAAACAAAAAATTTTTACATGTAAAACTCAGAAAGTAATGATATAGCGTAATGCTTTTATACGAAAAAGTAACATTTCTCATTGTTTGAAAAGTTTTTGTTTTTGTTCGGCCAAAACAATAAAATTAAACCTATCCTATTTCTTTTTTTATTGCCTCCTCGGCGTTTTTTGCAGTATCGGGGCTGTATCCGTCATGCTGAAAAACAATGACGCCGTCTTTGGAAACCAGCGACATGTTTGGGACATTGAGTCCACCCCATTTGTAATATGTTTCAGCAAGAGGATCCAAAAGAATCGTATATGTGACCTTCAACTCATTCAAAAGTAGATCTCGTTCATCTTCAAGAAAATCCGAGTCCGTGCAAATGCCGATTACAACAAGCCCCCTGTCTTTATAGGCGTTATAAAGTTTCACAAGCTCAGGCATCTCTCTTCTGCATGGTACACACCTTGTTGACCAAAAATTGACCAAAACGCATTTCGTAGACTTATCAGCAAGTATCTCAGACAAAGTGACATTTTTCCCATTGATATCTGGCAGGGTAAAATCGGTTGCCCTGGGCTTGAGCAATTCTGGGTCAATTTCCATATAAAGATTTTTGCCATCAACCTTTGTTATCGGAAGCCCAAATCTGTCTTTTAATATCTCCGATGGCACAAGCATTCTCTCCCATTTTATAAAAGGAGCATTTAAAAGCTGTTTCTTTTCACTCATGTCTTTGTAGATCCTGCTACCAGCTGTTATTTCGATGTTTTTCCCCTGCCCCCTTATGATTGCGGTTTTTACAGTTGGCATCCAGCCAACTTTGTGACCGGTTTTCTCGGCAACATACCGGAGCGGGAAGAAATACTCCCCATTAGCAAGGGTTGGCCCTACATCAAGTTTGTCTTTTTTGTCACCAACCTCAACCACACGAAAATCCAGCCTCCACCAGATTAAAACTGGAGAGGATGCGCCAAGAAATAGAAGGGCACTAATTGCCAGAGCAAAGCTCTTGTACCATCTGCTCAAGTTTTGCATTGGCCTCCTCGGAGTAGTTCTCGTTCCTCATCACCACAAATTTGTTGCCCGGGACAACAAGCTGGAAATTTGGAAAACCAGGTGACATCCAGGCATTGTAAACTTCAGCTTTTTCATCAAGCAATGTTGGAAAAGTAACGCCAATCTCTTCCAGAAGCTCACGCCTTGAGCCTTCATTGCCGGGGCCATCAGTTGAAATACTGAGCACCACAAGCCCTTTATTCTGATACTTTTTGTAAAGAGTTTCCAAATGAGTGAGCTGAGTCTTACAGTGTGTACATGCTGTATACCAAAACTCAACCAACAGTGCTTTTGTGCTGCTATCAGAAAGCACATTCGATAGAGTTATTGTTTTGCCATCTTCACTATCCACAGGAAGAGTAAAATCAATCCAACGATACCTTATCCTGTCCGGATCAACAGGGGAATTTACATCTTTTCCAGAAACAGTGAATGAAAGTCCCAAAATCTTAGCAAATGTCGAGTGGTCAACGAGTAACCTCGAATTCCTAATGACATATCTTGCTTTGATGCTTCCATCCAATGTTTTTGAGTCGGAATAAACAACCGTAGCATCGTTAGAATTTTTCTTTGTAGCAATGGAAATTTTATATCCCTGCCCATCGGCAACTGCAGTTCTTGTTTGATCATTCCAGGTAATATCCAAACCCAACCTATCAGCAATAAACCTAAATGGCAATAAGACCGTGTTACCTTCAGCCACTGGTGCCGTATCAAGCTTATACCCCTTATCGCATATTTTTGCCACGGTCGAACCAGTTCTGAAGCTAATAACACAATCATCAGCAAAGGTATTTCCCACAAAAATGATAGACATTATCAAAATAGTCGCCAGAAGTCTCTTTTTCACTATTTTTACTCCTTACTATCTTTATACCTTTCGCAAAAAGAGAGTCAAGCCAAATAAAACCTGTATTTGACAAAGCGAATGTAACCAAATAAAATAAGCCAGTAATGCAATACATAGAACAGGAAGAAGTTTGCTAATGGCTATTTCACCAGGCCAATTAGCAAACTGGCTCAATGAAGCTCTTGCGATCTCACAAGCAACCAGCGATTCGTCGGCCAATGGATTGCAGGTTGACGCATCAGAGCCAGTGATAAAGCTCGGTTTTGCTGTAGATGCATGTATGGATGCTTTCGTCGAGGCAAAAAATCAGGGCTGTCAGATGTTGCTCTGCCACCATGGATTGTACTGGAAGGGTGATGATCAGAGGGCAGTGGGTCTCATGGGAAACAGAATTTCTTACCTGATTAAAAATGGTATTTCCCTCTGGGCATGCCATCTTCCATTAGATATGCACCCGGAATACGGAAATAATGCTGGTCTTGCTACAATCCTGCAAATAAAAAATCGAAAACCTTTTGGTTTTTACCATGACCTTGCAATTGGTTTCTACGGAGAAGTTGAAGGTAGCCCCACATGCAGTGAATTGGTGCAGAGGTTAAACAAGGACATTCCTGAATGCAAACCCTGGGTCTGGAGTTTTGGTAAAAAAAGTTGTAAAAATATCGGGGTGGTTTCGGGTGGCGGTTCATACGCCATTGAGGAAGCTGCCAAGCTCAAACTTGATTGTCTTGTGACTGGAGAGGTGTTCCACCAGGATTATCACACGGCAAAAGAGCTTGGGATGAACGTTATTGTTGCTGGCCACTGGGCAACTGAAACCGTAGGCATCCTTTCAGTTGGCGAAGCTGTAGCTACATTCTTTGGGCTTGAATCAGTTTTCATTAACAAACCCACAGGTCTATAGGGGGCACGATGGAAGCTATTGTTAAAGCAAAAAACCTCACAAAGTCTTTTGGAGGAACAGTCGTTCTGGAGAACCTGAACTTTGAAATCGCAGAAGGCGAAAGTTTCGGTTTTCTGGGACCTTCAAAATCTGGCAAGACGACACTGATTGAGATACTTGCTGGCCTCACAAGACCAACCTCTGGTGAAATATGGGTTGGTGGGGTCAATATGGGGCAATATCCAAACAAGGCCAGAAAGATAGTTTCTTTGGTACCACAGACACTCGCACTCTACCAGGATTTCTCAGCACATGAGAACATGAGGTTTTTTGGGAATTTTATAAATATAAAAAACAAAAAACTGAAAGAAATTTCTCTTGAAGCCCTGGATTTATTTGAGCTTACACATGAGGCCCACATCCCGATAGAGCAATTACCTTACTCATACGCAAAGAGGCTCTCCATTGCGGTTGCAATGCTCTCGGACCCAAGAATAATCCTCCTGGAGTCCCCAACAGAGGGTCTCGATGACAGATCAGCAAGGATAATAACCGACGGGTTAAACCTCCTCTCCAACAGAGGGAAAACAATAATCATGGCAACATCCTACACCAGAGAGATAGCAACAGTGTGTAGAAAAGTTGGAATAATCAACAGAGGTAGCTTGCTTGCCCTGGATTATTTGGAAAATATCCTGAGCTGCTTTGGCGAGCAGAACCAGATCGAGCTTGAAGCAGAAGGCCTCGAAAACATCCCGCTCGACATCATAAGAAAACAGCTTTTCTGCTCGATTCCAATTGAGAGTATTGATAAATTTGGTTCGACACTCCTGATAAAACTCGAGAGCACCACAGAGGTTCTTTCAATAATCCTCGAGGCACTTAGCGATTCAGGCATTCCAGTGAAAAACATCAGACTTGCCGAAGGAAGCCTTGAAAACGTTTTCTACAAGCTCGCAGGACGCGAGCTTCGCGATTAGGGGGTAAAATGGGCAAAAACGCTCTGACAAAATGGCTTGTTATAACTTCAAAAGATTTTAAGACCCTATTTAAAAACAAGAATGTTCTCCTTATCTATTCAGCAGTATGTTTAGCTCTTATCATGCTAGCCGTATTGGTAAGGTTTGTTCTGTATCCAAACGCTTTTAAATATGTTGATCCTATCAATTTCCTCCCGATGTTTCCCAATTACATGCTCTATTTTGTTATCTTCACTTCGTCACTCTATCTCATGAACCAAGGCAGTGTTTCTTTTACTGATGAGCATGTTCACGGGACTTCTGATAGATTAAAAATGCTTGGTGTCTCGTCTGGCTCATTTGTGGCCGGCAAACTCTTCTTCTTCTACCTCGCATCAATTATTCAGGTAATTATATTCAATGCTGTATGTCTCTTGGGATTTTGGGTTACAGAGGATGTAATTGCAATGAACCTCTTTAACCCAATCTCCAATTTCTTCATATACCTGCTGCTCTGGCCACTTGGAATGGTGCTTGTCGCAGGATTGTTCTACTCTCTTGTTTCAAACATAAAAAACGCCACAGCCGCAAGATGACCGCATGAAAAAACTTTATCGCTCAAGGAAAGAAAGGGTGATTGGCGGTGTTTGTGGAGGTATTGGGGTTTATTTTGGCATAGACCCGACGCTGATAAGGGTAATCTGGGTGGCGGCCCTGCTCATGGCAGGTACCGGTTTGATGGCATACATCGTTGCCTGGCTTGTAATACCGGAAGAACCAGCCGGAGAAGAAACATCAGTTGCAAGTCGGCCTAGAGTTGAATGTTGCAAACATTTCCCGGTAAAACTCGAGCTGGTTATTGGCATCTTCATACTCGCCCTTGGGATATTCCTGCTACTTCCAAATCTTGGCTTTCTTAGCGAGTATACATGGAGATTTTTCTGGCCGGCACTAATAATTCTTTCCGGAGTCATGCTAATGTTGCTTGCTGTTTCAAAAAAGAGATAGCAAGAAAATTTATTTTCTACGAATTTCTGAAGAATAGTCTGGCTCCACCTTTTCATACTCGCTGTCAATAAGCACTGAAGAGAAAATGAAATCGGCCGTAGACCTGTTGCATGCTGTCGGTATGTTCTTCAATACTGCAATCCTCAAAAGGGCCTTCACATCAGGATCATGTGGCTGTGCGGCAAGCGGGTCCCAGAAGAATATTAAAAGGTCAATGTCACCATCGACTATTTTAGCGCCGATCTGCTGGTCGCCACCCAAAGGACCAGAGTTGAAGCAATGCACCTCAAGACCCAGTTCTTGCTGCACCAGACGGCCGGTTGTGCCTGTGCCAAAAAGTTGGTGTCTGGAAAGTTTTTCCCTATTCAGCTTGGCCCACTCGAGCAAGGCCCGTTTCTGATTATCATGTGCGACAAGCGCTATTTTCTTGGTTTTTCCCAATACTATCTTTGTTTTTTCCATTATCTCTCCAACAAGTGAATGGCTCGTTTATTCTATCAAGTCAATTATACAAACAAATGCTATAAAATTGTTAGGGAAGTTGGATTAGAAATTTTGTTAATAATCATTTTTATATATGGTGGAGCAGAGGAGATTCGAACTCCCGGCCTCATCCTTGCGAAGGATGCGCTCTGCCAACTGAGCCACTGCCCCACTCATACACCAGTTTATGCAATAGCTTGGATTGATTCAACAAACACTTAAAAAGCTTGATTGAGGAACGGCAAGACAATAAAATTTGTATGGAGGTAAGTATGAGAAGAACATTTGCTTTTGCTGTTTCACTCCTGGTGATGATAGCTCTTTCGTCATGTGGCATTTCACAGGGAATTAAGGGAAAGGTGACCGATAAAATATATGGCGATCCAGTGAATGTGGTCACAGTAACACTGCAAAATCTCGATGACATGACATTACAGCCAATCACAGCCACGGTAAACGAGAAGGGCGAATATGAGATTTCAGTTGATCCACCCGGAAGATACAGGGTCGAGATTGAAGACAAGAGAAGCAACTTCCAATACGTAAGGTTTGTACGCGCAGTAAAAATAGAGCAAGGTAAAGTCGAACAATTTGATGTGCAGGTGGATCCTGTTGTTAAAACCTACATTCACGGTCAAATCCTTGCCAAAGACACAGGGAAACCGGTTGAGGGCGCCAAAATCAAATTCGACTCCGAAGAGGCAACAACCGGAAAAGACGGAAAATACATATTCAAATACACCAAGCCAGGTCCAAGAGTTGTGACAATAGAAGCCAAAGGTTACGCCATCTACAAACAAAGCTATAACCTCTCACAGGGTGAAACTATGGAAGATTTCAAGATTTCACCATCAGCCATGGCCGACAAACCAATAATCAAAAATATCACAGACTTGCTATCATATCAGGTTGAAGTAGTAGTTGGACCAAACAATGAAACCGTGTCCTCATCAACCAAAATGGTCGTAAACCACTTGCCATTTGGTTTGAAAGTCACAAGCAAAAATGGCACAGGATTGTTCTATGTGACTGACTCATATATCAAAAAAGGCGATAAATTTGAGAAGGTTTCAGAAGAACAATTCAAGATTTTTAGAAATGAATATGACTCCTTCAATTCTCTTTATAACAAGGTGGCCCAGCGCATTTCCAGTGGAAAAGATATCAGCACCGACAAAGAACCGGACATAATTGGCGAATTCAATGCCATCCGTAACACCTTCAAATTTGAAGATTCGGGCAAAGAATACAACACAACAATGTGGATTGTTTACGAAGGCCCATTCCTTGGGCTTCCTGCAAAGGTTGTACTCGAAAGACAAGGAGAGTACATTGAATTTAATTTCTCACTGTTCAACGCAATTGAGAACTCAATAAACAAAGATTTGGGAAATCCTTGATCAATCTGCAATCGTTACTATAAACAAATAAAAAAACCGGACAGCAATCGTCCGGTTTTTTTATTTTCTACGTTTATTTCAGTTGCTCTTTTGTGGCGTTAGGAACATAAATATCCCAAGTGTTATTGCGCCACAAACAATACCAATGTCGGCTACATTGAAAATAGGGAAGTTTATCACTCTAAAATCAATAAAATCAACAACAAAACCTCTCACAAACCTGTCCAGGAGATTTCCAATAGCACCACCCAAAATAGCACCAATCGCAAAACGGGCAATCTTTGTTGTTGCCACTTTCGGTGTCAGCACAACAATCAAGATGACAACGACGATCGCAAGGATTGCAAAAATCATATTTCCTCCCTGCGCAAGCCCCCATATAGTTCCAGTATTATGAGTATTGGTGATATGCAAAAATCCGTCAATGATAGGGATTGAGGCACCATATGTTAAATTGTGGACAACAATTATTTTGGTAATTTGGTCACAAATAAGAAAAACCGCAAAGCCAATGGCCTCAACAAGTGGAAAACGCTTCATTCAACCTCCTGCATCCATGTGTAGAAAGAGTATCTATCTGGTTTCCAAAAATATGTGCCCGGCAAAAAACGCCGGGCACAATAAATTTTAAATGTTAACTGTCAAAATAACCAAACAGGGATCAGCAGTTGTCCTGATCTTGCGGCAGTTGTTCTTCTTCCTTATCCTTGACCGGAATTTTGCCTACAAGTGAGCTGTCCATATTGTCAAGCAAGTTCAGGAATGTGGTCAAATAAGCCCTGAATTCTCCCTTAAATTCAAGATAGGCATTCTTTATGACCCTCACATTCTGCTTGGACTCATTGGTGACAACTTCAGCTTTACTCTTGGCATCAGCCAAAATGAGTTCGGATTCTCTGCGTGCTGAATCCTTCAGCTCATCGGCCGTTTTTTGGGCAAGCGTAAGGGCCTGTTGGAGTTGAGTGCCTGTTGCTCTGTATCTAGAGACTTCTTCGGTGAGCTTCGAAAGCTTCTCCTGCAACTCCTTGTTTTCCCTGTAGAGCTGGGAAAAGTCCTTTTCAACTTCAGCAAGGAATTCATGAACTTCCTGCTTGTTGTAGCCAGAAACAGCCGACTTGAACGTCTTATGTTGTATATCAAGAGGTACTAGCATTTTGGCCTCCTCATTCTTTCAAGAAATTTAACCTGTGATGACAGTTCTGTCAAGCCTAGATTTTCAGCTTCGGGTCAAGTGCATCACGCAACCCATCGCCAAGGAAGTTGAAAGCAAGTACAACAAGCGCAATTACAATACCCGGCATCAACCATACATGTGGTGCATCGAGGGCATGTTGAAACCCTTCGTTTATCATGGTCCCCCAACTCGGAGTTGGTGGTCTTATCCCTATTCCAAGAAAAGATAAGCCGGCTTCAGACATTATCGCACTGGCAATGCCAAGTGATGTATATACAACTATTGGGGCAATAATATTTGGCATTATATGGTTTGTTATGATCCTGAGGTTCGAGCAACCTATCGCCCTTGCGCCCTCAACAAATTCCGTATTTTTAAGTGAAATGACCTGTCCCCTGACAATTCTGGCGATTGTTGGCCATCCTACCAAACCGAGTGCAATAAAAATCGTCGTGATGTCTCTATTCTCAAATATTGACATGACGGCTATAGCAAAAAGAAGGCCAGGGAAAGCAAACATGATGTCCGTAAAACGCATGATGAAATTATCAAGCCGACCACCAAAAAAACCTGCCATTGCACCAAGGGGAATACCAATCGCCAGGCAGATGAGCTCTACTATTATGCCAACATAAAGTGATATCCTGGCACCATGGGCAAGCCTCTGAGAAATGTCTCTACCAGCGTTGTCCGTGCCAAACAGAGGTTTTGGCATTTTACCAATCTCTTCTTCGGTTGGAGAAAGGTCTGCAAATCCTTCCTTGTGAAGTCTCAATTGCCCAGATTTCTTGTCTCTGACTAGAAAAGCTGATCCTTCATCCACCCAATCAACAGCTACAAGGTTCCCTTCGATGACTTCCTTTGAAGGAACAAGAAGGTTGGAAAGTGTAGCAAACCTGTATTTGTACTTCATCACAACCACAGATTTCCGGCTTCTGAATGTTGAAATGGTTGTAGATTCACCAACAACCTTGTCTCCTGGTGATAAAATATTGTCATTTTGTGGAACAAACTTGTTTGTTCCATCTTTTGCCATAGCTTCAAGGGCTGGACCTGTCTTATCAAACTCCACTTTTATTTTTTCACCAGCTCCAGTGTCAACCATAAGTGCTAGAGTTTTTTGGTCTGATGGGCCTACGGTATACAAATACTCATTTTGTGGCACTTTTTCTTTTGACCTGGCCACATAAAGCTCCTTAAGCGGTGGGGTAAGTGCCGCATCAAGATTCATCTGGTTCGGGTTTGGGGCCATTAAATCAGCAAAAATCGAAACTAGAACGAGTAAGAAGATTATGCAGAAGCCAATCAGGGCAAGTTTATGTCTAAATAATCTTTTGAATGTTGCAGAAACAAAGGTATCATTTTTCATTCAAGCTTGATCCTTGGGTCTATGAAAATGTAGGATATATCAACTATCAAGTTGACAATTACAAAAATAACGGCGATGAAGAAAACAAGCCCCATTACAACCGGCAAGTCTCTCTGTTCGATGGCACTGATGGTTGCAGAACCTATTCCTGGCCAGTTGAAGACCCTCTCGGTTATTATTGCTCCAGCCATAAGAGACGCAAAATTGTTCCCGATTACCGTCACTACTGGTATGAAAGCATTTTTGAAAGCGTGTTTTAAAATAACACTCTTTTCTTTTATTCCCTTTGCTCTCGCAGTTCTTATGTAATCAGACCCCATGACCTCCAGGAGAGACGACCTTGTCATTCTACTTATGATGGCCATCGGTATGGTTCCAAGGGTTATTGCAGGAAGGAGCATGTAAATCAATTGGCCGTCCCCATAGCCAGTGCCAGGAACAATGTGGAGGAAAGACACAAAAATTAAGAGCAATATTAGCCCCAACACAAAAACAGGCATGGAAATACCAACAAGCGCCATCACCATAAAAGTGTTATCAATCCAGGAATATTGCTTTGTTGCGGAAAAAATGCCAGCTGGAAGCCCAACAATAATGGCAAAAACCATTGCTGCAACAGTGAGAGTAAGCGTGGCCGGGAATCTGTCCAATATTATTTTTGTGACTGGTTCGCCAGTTCTGATTGATGTCCCGAGATCACCTTGGACAGCTTTTCCAATGTATCTAAAATATCTTATATACCAAGGAAGGTCCATACCAAGCTCGTGCTCAATTTTTTGCTGGAGCTCTGGGTTTGGATGTTGACCAAGTGCAAGCCTTACAGGATCCCCCGGCACAACAAGAAAAATCAAAAATGTGAAAAAAGTCACTCCAATAAAGACGGGTATCAAATAAAGGATTCTTTTGAGTGCATATTGAATCATTTGTGCACTTCCTGGCTCAATAATTCAATGGGGCGGGTTTTAACCCGCCCCATTGAAATAATAGTTGAGCTTTTTATCACTTTGGTCCGATCTTTACTGTGTTGTACATCATTGGGCCCATTGCATTGCGGAAATAGCCGCTCACATTGGGTTTTACAAGTGTCCAACTGTTCTGGAATACTATTGGCATCCAGCAAGCATCTTCCATGGCAATCTTTTCTGCTTCCGCATAAAGCCCCATGCGTTTTTCATTGTCTTTTTCTTTCTTCGCATCCCTGACCAATTTGTCAAAATTAGGGTTGCTGTAGAAAGCACCACCACCCTTTGGTCCTGCATTAGACGAGTCAAGAAGGACCCAAAGGAAATTGTCTGGATCGGGGTAATCTGCAACCCAACCGAGCCTGAACATTGGGAAAGCGCCATCATCTATCCTCTTAAGATAGGTTGCCCATTCCACTGATTCAAGTTGAAGGTCTATTCCAAGGTTACCCTTGATCTGCTCCTGGATGAATTCAGCAATATTTTTGTGTGTTACGTTGCCCTGATTGAAAGCAAAAACCACCTTTGAAGGCACTTTTGCTCCCTCTTTTATAGCTTCTTCTAGGAGTTGTTTTGCTTTTGTTGGATCATATGGATAGGCATCTGTAAGGCTTTTGTAATTGGGCATAGATGGTGGGATGATACCTGTTGCAAGGGTATGCCTGCCTTTGAATATTTTGTCTACAATGTCCTGGCGATTGACGGCCATATTAAAAGCTTGGCGAACTTTTTTGTTGGTGAATGGTTCAAGTTTGTTCTGGAAACCAATGTAATAGATAGCAAGGTCTTTTACCTGGGATATCTCCGTCGAGAGTTGCGGATCGTTTTTTACCCTCTCAAAATCAGCGTCCGGGATTGGGTAAAGAACATCAATATTCCCTGCCTGATATTCCTGCATTCTGATTGTGTCATCTTTTATGACTGGGAAAACAAGCGTTTCAACCATTGACTTCTGGCCCCAATAATTGTCGTTTGGTATCAGAACAACCTTCTGGTCCTTCTTCCATTCCTGAAGCTTGAAGGGTCCAGTTCCTGCAGACTCATAGGAATGCCAGAGGCCGCTCTTTAGCTGGCTCTCTGTTTTTTCTGGCTCTTTCCCTTCCTTTGCCGGTATTTCAGTTTTTTCTTCTGCAGCTTCATTGTTATCATAGGATTCAATAATCTTTCTGTTGACAATATAAGCTGCACTATAAGTCATTTTGTGGAGGAAAATGGGTGAATACTCTGTAAGTTTTATTTCAACCGTTTTGTCATCTTTTACAACAATACCTGTAACTTCCTGGGCTTTACCGGCAGTGTAATCAAATGCACCGGCAACTTCGTCAAATATCCAGGTACGCTCTGATTTTGTGGCTGGATTGAGTACTCTTTCAAATGACCATTTAACATCATTTGCAGTTACTGGGTCGCCAGTTGCAAACTTGGCGTCTCTGAGATGGAATGTGTAGAGTGTTCCATCTGGAGAGATATCCCAGGATGAAGCCAGGGAGGCCACGATGTTCAACTCTTTATCATAAGCAACAAGACCTTCATACATCTGTTTTGTTACTTCATGCGATGTGGTGTCGGTGACCCTTGCTGGATCAAGTGTTGGTGCGTCCTGACCAATTGCAACCCTAAGAGTGCCCGATCTCGTTTGTTCAGTTGGAGTCCCACCATCTGTGCTGGTGCCACAACCGGCAAGCGCCACAAGTGCGACAACAAACAGCGCTACGATAGAAGAAAATCTTTTCACAGGCTTCCTCCTTCACTACTTCTTAGTCTCTGACATACGGGCAGGCGGTAAAGTGCCCATTGCCAATGTCTACCAGTTCATAGTCACCCTGCTCACACGGGAATTTGTTCTGTGCATAATATTTGCACCTTGTATGGAAACGGCAGCCGCTCGGAGGATTGATTGGTGATGGTATATCTCCTTCAAGAAGACTCCTTTCCTTACGTTTTTCTGGATCCGGCACTGGAACTGCCTCAAGAAGAGCTTTGGTATAAGGATGAAGTGGATGTTTGAATAATTCCTCTCCAGAAGCGAGTTCAACTATCTTTCCAAGATACATGACAGCGATTCTGTCTGACATGTGTCTTACAACTGCCATATCATGAGCAACAAAAAGATATGTGAGTTTGAATTTGGATTGTAATTCCTGGAGAAGGTTGATTACTTGTGACTGGATTGAAACGTCAAGCGCTGAGACTGGTTCATCGCAAACTATGAATTTTGGTTGAAGGATAAGCGCCCTGGCAATACCTATACGTTGCCTCTGACCACCAGAGAACTCGTGTGGATAACGGTGCAGATATTCTGGTCTGAGACCTACTGTTTCCATTATCTCCATTACCTGCTCTTCCCTTTCTTTGCGAGAAGCAAGATTATGGACAACAAGAGGTTCTCCAATGATTTCACCAACAGGAAGTCTTGGGTTGAGCGATCCATAAGGATCCTGGAAGATGATCTGCATCTTGCGCCTCATCCTCCTCATCTTTTCACCCTTCATGCCAAGAATATCTTCGTCTTCAAATAATACCGATCCAGTTGTTGGTTTGTTAAGCCTGAGTATGGCTTTTCCGGTTGTAGTTTTTCCCGAGCCAGACTCGCCGACCAGCGAGAGTGTTTCTCCATCCATGATATTGAAAGTGACACCATCAACAGCCTTAACATAACCGACTGTTCTACCCAAGAGTCCACCAGTTATCGGGAAATGCTTCTTAAGTCCTTTGACTTCAAGAAGGGGCTTTAGGTTATTCATATCAATTGCCTCCTTCGGTTATTCTGTGCCAACATCTTATCTGCCTTCCATCCGCTGTTTTTTCGAGCGGTGGTTCCTGTTCCTTGCAAACAGATGTCGCCTTAAAACATCTTGGATGGAACTTGCAACCTACCGGGAGATTGTATGGGTTTGGTACCATGCCCTCGATTGTTGGTAGTTTCTGGTCCGTTTTTGGCTGATCAACCCTTGGTATTGAATGGAGAAGTCCCCATGTATATGGGTGCATTGGTTGCCTGAATATCTGGGATGCTGTTCCGTATTCCACGATCTTTCCAGCATACATAACCAGAATGTTGTCTGCCATTTCAGCAACCACTGCGAGATTGTGAGTAACAAGAACCGTTGCCATGCCAAATCTGCGCTTTAGATCTTTCATGAGTTCAAGAATTTGAGCTTGAATAGTTACATCAAGAGCAGTTGTTGCCTCATCTGCAATGAGTATTTCCGGATTGCAGGCCATTGCCATGGCTATCATGACACGCTGGCGCATTCCTCCAGACATTTCATGTGGGAAGTTGAAAACTCTTTTTTCTGGATCAGGTATACCAACAAGCCTGATTAACTCAACAGAGCGCTGCCAAGCTGGTGTTTCAACTTTCAGCCTTGAAAGGCGTTTTTTTGTTTCCCTCGGAAATCCGGTGAAAACCCACTTCCAGAAAAGCCCCCAAGATACTAACCTATAACCCCAATCCCATCCTCTAAGACCCTGATGCAGAGTGAGCGACTCAGCAATCTGGTCACCAACCTGGTAAACTGGGTTTAATGAGGTCATCGGTTCCTGGAAAATCATGGAGATGGCGGCACCCCTAAGCGATCTCATCTTGAGCAACGGGACTTTGAGAAGGTTTTCGTCGTGGAAATATATTTCCCCTGAAACTATTTTTCCTGGCGGTTCCTGAATGAGCCTCATCACTGAGAGCATTGTCTGTGATTTACCACAGCCAGACTCACCGACGATTCCAAGTGTTTCACCCTTATGTAGTTGAAAACTTACATCATCGACAGCCGCAACAACACCGTCTGAGGTGTAAAAATATGTTTTTAGATTTTTTATATCCAGAATTACTTCAGTAGATGTCATTTCCCACCTCACACCTTAAGTCTCGGGTCAAGAGCATCCCTGAGACCGTCTCCGATAAAGTTGACCGCCAAAACTGTAAGGAAGATAAGGAAGCCGGAGAAGACTGCCGGCCATGGCTGATCAAGTATGTATTTATTGGCTTCATCAAGCATTCCTCCCCATGTTGGGGTAAGGATTTTGTTAACGCCAAGTCCGAGGAAGGAAAGCGTTGACTCAGTAAGAATGACCCCTCCGATGCTAAATGTTATACCAACAATTATTGGTGCAAGAGAGTTAGGGAGTAAATGTTTGAACATTATCCTCATTGGGCTGGCACCAATAGCTCTTGCAGCTTCAGTAAACTCCTGATTGCGAAGTGAGAGGAACATCCCCCTGGTCATTCTGGCAACTCCAGTCCAACCGAAAGCTGCAAGAATGATTATAATTCCAATAGCACTTCCACCACCCATAAATCTTGAGAGAACCATGTAGATCGGAAGTGTTGGAACTGTCATCATAAGCTCAAGGATTCTCATAATGAGGGCGTCTATAAAACCACCATAGAAACCGGCAAGAGCACCAAGGAATATACCCATTAGAGTTTCAAGAATGACAACAACAAAAGCTATCATGAGTGTCATCCTGGCGCCATAAGAAAGCCTTACGAGGACATCATGCCCAAGCCCATCTGTTCCAAAGACATTCATTGGTGCTTCACCAATGTCCACTTCGCGCGGGCCCTTGTATCCGTTTTGGACTTCGATTGTTCTTGAATCTACAGATTCAAACGTTGGCGAATATGTGACTACCTGATTGTATACTACGATTCTTTTGTTTCTGGCTCTCTCTATAAAAAACTCACTATAGCCACCTTTTACTATCTCAGCTGACCCATCCGGCTTTTCGACAACCTGGTCATTTGTAAGTAGAACGTTTGTGTTGCCATAGGCCTTCATGTTGAAATCGTAAAAACCCCTGTAATCAGGATTTTTAAAGGTTGATTCTTTAACTGATGCGAAACCAGTTTTTTCAGGATTATTATCAGGTGTAATTTCAAACCAGAAATCAACCTTGCCCATTGGCTTTTCCGGATTGCCAAAATCTGGGTGAGTAATCTTTGCTACAACACCGGGGGTTGAAAATGGAGACATCTTTACAGCGAGGCTGGAATGTCCAACTGGATAACCAGTTATCAACTCAAATACAGGCGCAAGAATCGCAAAAAGGGCCATAAACACTAACAATACAAGGCCAATAGTGGCAAGTTTGTGTCTCTTGAACCTGCTCCAAACCATTCCAATATAGGAATATTCAGAAGATGAGAGCACCTCTTGCTCGTTGGGATTATCTATGACGGTAACTTTTTTCTTTTTATTTTTTGTCGCCATATCTCACCTCACGAGTAAGTGATGCGCGGATCAACAAGCGCATACACTACGTCTCCAAGTATCAACGAAATTAAGGTCAAAAATGCGAACATTACAAGTGTTCCCATTGCTAGTGGTATATCTGATGACTGCACAGAATTGAATAACAATTGGCCCATTCCATTGATATTGAATATCCTCTCCACAACGACAGAACCAGAAATAAGGGAAGGGATGACCAGCGTCATTACAGTTACTATCGGAATAAGCCCGTTTCTAAGGGCATGTTTGTAAATGACTTTTGTTTCAGAGAGGCCTTTCGATCTTGCAGTCCTGACATAATCCTGGCGGATAACCTCAAGCATAGACGATCTCATATAGCGAGACAGAGAGGCTATCGTTCCAAGAAGGCCCATGAACACAGGAAGAACAAGGTTTCTGGCCTGATCTAGTATCTTCATGATCCATGATAAAGAATCATAATCAGGCCGCAAAGACCATCCGGCAGGGAGCCACCCCAAATTCACCGAAAAGAGAAGCATCAAAAGCAAACCGAACCAGAAATTAGGCACTGATATTCCTATGTACGAAAACACAGTAATCGCATAGTCAGCCACTGAGTAATGCCGCCTTGCAGAGAAAATTCCCAAGGGGATACCCAGCAGCAGGCCCAAAATCAGAACTGAAACCTGGATTTTGAGCGTGACAGGAATCTTGGTTATGATTTTTCCCCAAACTGGTTGTTTATCATAAAGCGACTTTCCCCAGTCACCATCAAAAATTATTTTTTTGGCCCATTTGGTGTAACCAACAAACCAATTGTCATTAAATCCCGACCATTCCCTCATCCTGGCAATCTCATCCTTCATATTGGGCTGTTGAAGCTCAAGTTCTTTGTATGGGTCTCCAGGTAATCTAAGAAGGAAATAACACAGAACGGTAACAAGAATAAACAAAAAAATGAAGATTACGAATCTTCTGAACAGATAATTACCCATCTGTCTTCACCTTTCTGGGCCAAAGCCCGCCGCTTAAACTAAAAAAGAGCGCCCTGGGGGGCGAAAAAACCCAGGGCGCAGAATTCACATCACTTCTTTTCTCTGTACCAGAAAGCACAGTTCCAGTTAATCGTTCTCTGGGAACCAGTTGGTTTAATGTTCTGAATATCGCGAGTTGCGGTATCAACATCATATCTGTTGAACAGAGGCAGTATCGGAAGGTTTTCTCCCCAGATTCTAATCTGTTTATTGAGGAGTTCCTGGAGCTTGGCATCCGGAAGCTCTTTTTCAAGCTCGGATACAATATCATCATTCTCCTTATTGCCCTTCCAACCAGAAATATTCTGACCTGACCAATTGTTGGCCTGGGTTGGGATTTGGTCACTTCTCCACATTAGAGCATTTGGACGAACTGGGTTGGAGACCCATGCAAACTCTACAAGTTCGAACTGGTGCTGGGAGAGAACCTTACCACCAAAGAGCTCTTTTGATGGGCGAAGCTGTGGAATGATCTTAAGGCCAACTCTGGCCCACATCTTTATCATCTCTTCAACATTTTTTTGTCTGAATGGGTTTTCAGAAGTTGTAGCAAGTGTAACCTTGAATGGTTTGGTTGGGTCGCCCTGCCAGCATCTGATATTCTCACCATCAACGTTGGCAAGCTTCCAGCCTGCTTCTTCAAAGAGTTGCTCTGCTTTTGCAGGGTTGTATTCATACTTCACTAATGCTTTGTCGTCATAATATTTTGACTTTGGTGTCAGCCATGAATGTGCAACCGAGAATATTCCACCGCTTGTTATCTTTGTGAGCTGTTCTCTGTCCAGTGCATAAAGCATGGCTCTTCTGACCCTGACATCACCAAAATAGAAAGCTTTTCCAGTTTCATCCTCAAAGAGGTTTGGTGTGACGTGCTCAAAAGAAGTACCCGGTGTATAGTAGAATTTTACTCTTGGAAGCTTCTTCTCAAGTTCAGAAGCATCAGTTGGGTCAAAAGCATTTGTTGTGATGTCAACATTACCACCCTGGAGGTTAAGTCTGATGGTGTTTGCATCTGGCATAAACTTCACGATGATTTTTTTGACTATTGGCTGTGCAAAAATGGCGTATGGGTTTGGTTCAAACTCTATATGGTCGCCCCTCTCCCATGTTTTGATACGATATGGTCCAACCTCATAATCCCTGAAGTCGTCCCTGACATTAAAATTGCCTGGATCTGTATAGAAGTCTGGTTCAAATTTTGCCTTGAATGTCCAGCCAATGCCCCAAGTTCCAAAAACGTAAACTTCGTTATAACCAACTTCAATTGTGTATTTGTCAACTTTTTTCACATAGTCATACTTCAGGATTCCTGTTCTTACAACTGACTGAATGACAGGAGAAACTGCGACCCTAAAACCAAAAAGGGCGTCATCAGCGGTAATTTCGTGGAGTTTAGAACCTTCTTCTTCACCTGGAAGTGGGGGGAAATACATGCCAGGGCGGAACCTGTATGTAACCGTCATTTTGTCTTTGCCTGTGATTGGGTCCTTGAAAAGCTTTACGTCACCATTGTCGAGTGTTGGAACCCTAAGTGCTGCATTTGGATACTTGGTCGCATCACTATCATAAGTGATATCGCCAGCGCCATAGAACGTTCCAAGAAGCGTTGCGGAAAGGGCGGAGGTGGTGAATGGATTAAGTGTGTCCGGCTCCTGTGCCGTGACTACGACAATCTGCTGTCCTGGATCAGTATTTGGTGGATACTTGAGCATATAAAGAAGATATGCGGCCTCAGAGAAAAGTGGGGTTTTGTCCCATGCAGTAACCCTGTTTTTCCTGTAGGTAAGGAGCTGATGGATTGGCCTGTATGCCATGTTAAAATATGGTACAAAATCTTTTGGAATAGTCTCTTCATCATTGGAAAGACACCATGCCGGGAAATCAAAATCTTTTAGCTGTTCAGCGTATGTGTGATTGTCCACTGCCAGCTTAACCATGATGGCTCTGTTAAAAGTGCCTTCTGGGGCTGGTATATCTTTCCCCAAAATCACCGAAAGTCCTTTTACAAAATCAGCTGCTGTGATCTCAGAGTCCCAGTCTTCTCTCGGGGCAAGGGCCTTAACACCATCACTTGTCATTTCTGACACGTATTTTGTAGCCCAATGCTCCTGTGTGGCTGCTTTCGCTGGAACAGCATAAGCGAAAAGGCCAACTGCGAGCATAAAACAAACGAACACACCAAGGAATCTCCTCATTGCACTCCTTTCATTGGCAAAGCTTTAATGTTTAGCACGTTCCACTCACCACCATCGTTGTGGTGTGGCTGCATGCCCAAAAGATGCGAGGTTATTCTATTTGATTTGTGGCAAACTGCAAGCCCTTTTGGAACCAATTTAAAACTTGCCTGTAAGGATATCAATACGCGTAGAGATAAATGGGTGTGTAGTTTTGAGAAAATTGATATTTCTGTGCAAAACCAGCACACCCTCTTGGTGACCAAAAATCTACTCCCATCAAACAATGGGAAGTATTTGTCAAATGTTCCCATGATTCACCGTAAATTTACCGAATCAATCACAGTATTTTATTTGACTTCTCTGTACCAAAATTCACAATTCCAGTTTATTGTTCTGTTTGCGCCAGTTGGTTTGATGTTCTGGATATCACGAGTTGCAACATCAACATCATATCTATTGAAAAGTGGGAGGGCAGGAAGCTCATCACACCAAATTGCCACTTCTTTGTTAAATAGTCCTCTAAGTTTTGCTTCTGGCTGAATTTTTTCAATCTCATAGCACAGTTCATCATGTTCTTTTGAGCCAACCCAACCGCCGTAATTTTGCCCAGCCCCATTGTTTTGTTTTGTAGGTATCTGGTCGCTTCTCCAGAGATTGGCATTTGGTCTGATTGGGTTTGAAACAAGGCCCAGCATCATTGATTCAAAAAGATGGCCGCTGAGTACATCGCCACCAAGAAGTTCTTTGGCAGGTCTTGCTTGTGGGACAACCCACACACCTATTCTTTCCCACATCCTGAGAATCTGCTCTGCAACTCTGAGCCTATAATCACTCTCTTGCGCAAAAGAAAGTGAAAATTTGAGCGGTTTGCTTGGATCTCCGTTTTTGCATCTGATATTCTTGCCATCAACATTGGCAAGCTTCCATCCTGCTTCTTCAAGTAACTGTTCTGCCTTGGCAGGATTATATTCATACTTCTTAACAGATGACTCATCATAGTATGGGGATTTCTTGGTTATCCAGGAATGTGAAGGCTGGTAAATACCTGCAGCAGCTGCCTTTGAAATTTGCGGTCTGTCAAGACCATAAAGTAGGGCCTGTCTTACTCTTTTGTCACCAAAGATATCATATTTACCTTTTTCATCTTTAAACTGGTTCAACTGTATGTGGTCCCAAGAAGTGGTTTCAGTGAAATAGAATCTAGATTTAGGAACCTTTTTCATCAATTCTTCAGCATCCAATGGGCTGAACGTTGAAGTCACGATATCTATGTTGTCAGCTTGGAGATTCAACCTGATAGTATTTGGATCAGGCATAAATTTTACAATTATTTTTTCTATAAGGGGTTGTGCAAACGCAGCATAAGGATTTGGTTTGTATTCGATGTGGTCACCAATCTCCCACTGCTTCATGAGGTATGGTCCGACAGTCCAGTCTATGAAATCTTGCCTCACATTAAAATTGTTCGGGTCAGTATAAAAGTCTGTTTCAAACCTTGCTTTGAAAAGATCACCACCCGGTGTTCCCCAGTTGGCATATGTATAAAGTTCGTTAAATCCAGCCTCTAATGTGTATTTATCAATCTTTTTCAGATAGTCTATTTTAAGTTGACCAGAACGAACAGTGCTCTGAACTATCGGGCAAAGTGTTACTCTAAAAGCAAACATATAATCATCCGCTGTTATTTCATGAAGTCTGGAATCTTCAGCTTCACCAGGAAGAGGCGGGTAGTGCATGCCTGGACGGATCCTGTAGGTAACTTTCATTCTGTCTTTGCCTGTTACCGGGTCTTTAAGAAGAACAATGTCACCATTGTCGAGGGTTGGGACTCTTATAAGCATATGCGGGTAAAGGTTTGCCTGGTCATCATAGCTGATGTCTGGTGCACCTGTGAATGTGCCCAATAAAACAACTGACATACTGTTGGATGTGAAAGGGTTGAGGGTATCAGGCTCGCTGCTGGTGACAACAATCACTTGCTGGCCTGGATTTGCGTTTGGAGGGTACTTGAGCATATAGAGCATATAAGCAGCTTCACTCCAGAAAGGTTTTTGATTAACTTCAATCTTGCGGCCTTTTCTGTAGTCAAGAAGTTGGTATTTTGGCCTGAATGCCATGTTGCAATATGGAACAAGTTCTTTGGGAACTGACTCTTCATCATTCGATTTGCAAAATATCGGGAAATCAAAATTTTTGAGCTCTCCCGAATAATCTGAATTGTCAACTGCCAGCCTGAGCATCACTCCTCTGGTAAAATCACCACCTGGAGGGGCTATTTCCTTGCCAAGCACCTTGCCAAGCGCTGTTGCAAAATCCGAGGCTGGTATTTCCATGTCCCACTGAGATGCATCAGCTTTGAGTATTCCATCTTGCTCAAGCGTGGCAAAGTATTTGGTTGCCCAGTGCTTGTTCTCAATCGTCAACGCTTTTGCACTGCCACCAAATGGTGCAAGTATTGTCAGAAACATGATCGCAGAAACAATCAGACTCGCAAACCTCTTCATATGCAAACCCCCGTCTCAAAGATTATTTTCCGGTTAGACACCGGAATGATTTTTTTGTTTTGGATAAAGCTTAAGGTTTTTTAACCAAAAGTTTTTACCAAGTTATGCCCAGCTAGGGAGTGAAACAGACCATTCGCCAAGAATTCTTACCTCAGGGAGTAGTCTAATATTGTAAAGACTGTATATGGTCCCGACTATCTTCATCATCATCTGGATTACATCCAGAGATGTTGCACCACCCATATTTACAAGAAAATTGGCATGGATATCAGAAATAGCAACACCGCCGAGTCTTTGTCCCTTAAGCCCAGCCTGGTCAATCAATTGGCCAGCAAAAGCTGCGGGGGGGTTTCTGAAAACGCAACCAGCATTGGGATAGCCCCATGGCTGTGTTCTTTGGCGATAGTCCCTTATTTTTTCAATATTTGCTTTCAGGACTTGCGGATCAGCTGGCTTAAGCTGGAACCGGACCCATTCGATGAGGCCTCCAGACCTCAAAACAACAGAACTCCTGTAATCAAAACCCATTTTCTCATGGGTCAATGTCATCTTTTCACCACTTGGCAGGATGTAGCCAACCTCTACAACACATCTACTTATATACATTGCACTCGTGCCAGCATTCATGGCAACAGCACCACCTACGGTACCTGGAATGCCATAGCAATACTGAAGACCTGCCAGATTTCTTTCAACTGATTCAGAAACAAATCTTGAAAGCGCCACACCACCGCCAACAACTACGGAATCGCCTTCCCAGCAGATTTCATCAAGACCCTTGCCGACTTTCATTACAATCCCTCTTATGCCAAGATCACCAACCAGAAGGTTTGTCCCACCGCCAATTACCAGCACCGGAACATGCATTTTGCATGAATAATCATAGATGTTAAGCACATCATCAGCATCATATGGCACAGCAAAAGCGTCTGCCGGGCCGCCAACAGCAAATGACGTGTGATGGGCCATCGGCTCCCCGAAGAGCACTTCCCCCCTTATTGCAGATTTAAGCCCCGTCAAGGGGGTTGGAATCATCTAATTGCCTCCAATATTGGTTTCGCACAGGCCCTTATGGGATAAGGGCCTGCAAGATAAACAACCTCATTCTTTGTCAAAGAAGATTTTACAATCTTGGGTACAAGTTCAAGGGTGCCAGCCATAGCAATCTGAGAACTCGGGTTCATCACCCTGAGCTTGGAACAAAATTCCCTCGACCTTTCAAGGTTGTTCTCCTCTTGCGGGAAAACCTGTGTTACGATTGTCCTGTCTGCAAGCGAAACACATGCCGAGTATTCGTCCATAAGATACGATATCCGTGCAAACCTGAAAGGTTGCATCACGAGACATATTTTTTCATCTGGATAGTATGATCTGAGGGCTTTTAACCCTGCGATAATAGCAGTGGGGTGATGGGCATAATCATCGTATACAGGGCTGCTGTTTACAGATCCCATAAGTTCTAGTCTGCGCTGTGTTCCGGGGAATGTAAAAAAATGCGGCAGGGCCAATTTTGGATCAAAATCAAGGGAAACGATTGCCGACAATGCAGCAAGAGCATTTGAAACATTGTGGTCACCAGGCACTTTTAGCTTAAGGCGGCCAACTGACTCTCCCCCGATTCTCACCCCCGTTGTTGAGCAGAGGTTATGGCCTTCCCTAAAAATATTGGTCAAATCGCCTTTTACATGTGACAGACTATTTCTCCCAAAAGTAATGACCTGGTCCATATCTCTTAGCTTCATCCTGAAAGTGTTCTCGTCATCAGCATTCAGGACTCTCATTTTTGCTTGAACAACAAAGCTCTCGAAAGCATCAAGGAGGTTTTTTTTGTTGTGGTCGTAGGCATCCATATGGTCCCAATCAATATTTGTCACCACGGCCAGATCGCAATTGAACTTAAGAAAACTCTTGTCAGATTCGTCGGTCTCCATCACAAGCATCTGATTGCCTGATCCTGACCATCTGGCCTGTTCACCGCCAATGATTGGAGACCCAAAATAATATGAAATGTTCTGACCCATCCTGTCCAGGACGTGGGCTATCATGGCTGTCGTTGTTGTCTTGCCATGGGTTCCTGCAACACCAAGAACTTTTCTGGTCAGGCCAAATTCAAAAAAGAAGTCGGTTCTATGGATGCATTTTATATCAAGTTGCCTTGCACGCTCAAGCTCTGGGTTGGATTCCTTAATTGCGCTTGAATAAATGACAACCTTTTGGTCTGTGATATTTTCAGCTCTTTGTCCAGAGAACAAAATAGTGCCCTTTTCACCAAGATCACGCACCAGTTCCCTATCGCAGTCAATATCAGAACCAGTCACGACATAGCCCATCTGCATGAGCATCAGGGCAATGCCCCTCATGCCGGCACCACCAATACCAATCAAATGTATTTTAGAGCCTTTTCTTGGCACTCTCATCTTGATATCGCCAGCAGTATCTCTGCAATCCGTTTTCCAGCGTCCTGATGCATGCAATTCCTAGGGTTTCTCTGTTTGGCCATCATTGAAAAAATTGCACCTTCAAGTTTTTCCCTAACCTGTGTTTCTTCCAGCACAGTGCAATTGCCCTTCTTTGAAAGATACGCTGCATTGAGCATCTGGTGATTGTTTATGGAAAGCGCTCTTGGAACAAGGATGGCTGGGACCCCAGAACATTCGATCTCTGAGATAGTCATCGCGCCAGCTCTTGATACTATCACATCAGCTACCGAATAAACCAAATCCATCTCCCCAAGATATTCCAGAAGCACAGCATTCTTGTAGCTCCTGGAATTAAAATTTTTTTTTGTTTCATCATAGGTTTTTGATCCTGAAATCAGCAGCCACTGGATTTCATTATTTTCAACAATCTCTTTGCCGAGAGACAAAAAAACATCATTGAGTATCTTCGCACCTTGCGAACCACCAAATATGACAACAGTTTTTTTCTTTGGATCAAGCCCAAGTTTTTTGTATGCTTCAGGTTTTTTTGGCTCAATACTACTCCATCTTATGGGGTTTCCAACAACCCTCACTTTTCCGGGCGGGAAACCGATGGTGCCTTCAAAACCAACCATTACAAGATCAGTTCTGCGTGAGAGGAGTCTGTTGGCCCTTCCGCCAATAGCATTTTGCTCATGGAGTGCAACGGGAATACTCTTTTTAGAGGCAGCAATAACAAGGGGAACGGATGAAAAATTGCCCATACCAAGAACGCATGATGGTTTTAGTTCATCAATCAGCTCATTTGCAACCTTAATCCCCTTATTGAGAATACTCAAATATTTTATGAATTTCGCAGGGTTCATCGATGGAGACAAAGCAGGAATTGATCTTCTCTCAAATTCCATTGAAACAGCATTTTCAAGCTCTGACCCCAATCCAGCAAGTACAACCCTGAACCCCATGCTCCTGAGTTCCTTTGCAATTGCTACTGCCGGCAAAATATGCCCTCCAGTACCACCGGCCCCTATAATGACAGTCTTGGTCATGTCAGCTCCTGGCGATTGTTTCTGTCTATGGCAAACAGTATACCCACCTCAATCATGTTGACAATGAGCGAGGTGCCTCCGGCCGAGAGAAATGGAAGTGTAACTCCAGTTACGGGCAGAAGACCAGTTGCAACAGCCATATTTATAAACCCCTGAAGACCAATGTGTAGGCCTATACCAAGGGCCACAAGATATGAAAATAGATTTTTTGATCTTGAAGCAATCCTGATTGCACGCACAACAAACAGCGCAAACATGGCTATCACAAAAACTGCACCCACAAAACCAAGTTCCTCCACAACAAGAGAGAACACAAAATCACTTTCTACCATCGGCAATCGCCCAAATTTTTGCTGGCCGTAGAAAAGCCCGGAACCAAAAAAACCTCCATTGGCAATGGCAATCAGGGATTGCACCATCTGGTATGATACGTTATCCGAAAGATTGGGATTCAAAGGGTCCAGCCAAGCCGTTATCCTATCTTTCCAATAGGCAACTCTGGTCAAACTTTCGTATAAAACACCAAGTACAAAAAGCGCACCAAGGAAAATCAGACCCCACATCGGAGCACCGCTCAAAAAATATTGTGTGATGAATATTGTCAAAATAACGATGGTTGAGCCAAGGTCGGGGCTTCTGAGAACAAGAAGGGCTGGCACACCAAACATGAGAAAAAGCTTGAAAACTTCCTTTACAGACATCTTTCTTGGTTCTCTTGCCGAAAGGTAGGACGCAGTAGAAAGTATCAAGCCAACCTTCGCAAGCTCTGAAGGTTGAAAAGATTGACCAGCAATCTCGATCCATCTGGTTGAATAGTTGATTGTTACTCCAAAACCAGGGACATAAAGAAGCACAAGAAGGCCTATAGCCAGGAAATAAATCGGATAAGCAAGAAGCTTTATCGTATCAATGCTTGATCTGTATGCCACAAAACCAGCCGTAAAGCCTATAATAAAAGCCACTAATTGTTTGAAAAACAGGTAGCCAGGTGATGGAACTTCACCTACAAAAGCTTTTCCAACACCAGCGGAATAAACGGCCAAGAGACCGATACCTACCAGTGAAAGTGTTGAGAAAAGAAGCCCTTTGTCAAAAACGTAGGCCCTTTTGGGCAAGTTCTCTCACCTCCTGGCAGAACATCCTGCCCCGGTGTTCATAATCCTTAAACTGGTCAAAACTGGCACAGGCTGGCGAGAGAAGAACGGTATCGCCAGGTTTAGCGACCTTTATAGCTTTTTTTATGGCTTCTGATTGGTCTTTCACCATTATGATTCTGTCAAAACCGCCATCTCTAAGCGCTTTTTCAATTTTTGGGGCAGTAGCACCATGTAGAACTGCATATCTAACTTCACTAAAATTATCGGCAAGCCCTGAAAAATCGGAACCTTTTTCAGAACCGCCAAGGATTATGACAAAAGGCCCAGGGAGTGACTTAACCGCGAGAATTGTTGCTTCAGGCTTTGTTGATTTTGAATCGTTAATGAATTTGATACCTTCCCATTCACCAACAAACTGGAGCCTGTGGTCAAGCGGAACGAAATCTTTTGCCGTAGAAAGCGCAACTGCAGGATCGATGCCAAACTTCGATACTGCAAGCGAGGCCGCCATCAGATTAAGTGCATTGAAATCTCCAACAAGGTGGTAATCTGATAGGGACGAAACCTTTTTCCCTCTTATATATATGTCTTTGCCATCAAAATACGCCTCGATGTTCGGGCCGTTTTTTCTTGAAAATGAAGCCACATTGGCACACGTTTTTCCATCCAGCGAGGAGCTCCACCTGTCATCGGCATTCACCACAGCAAGGTCTTCTCCATCCATTCTTGCGAGCACCCTTTCCTTCAAAAAAGCATATTCTTCCATGCTTGCGTGCCTGTTGAGGTGGTCTTGCGATAGGTTTGTAAAAACAGCCGATTTTGGGTGAAAGGTTTCCATCAGTTCACACTGGAAGGACGAGACTTCTATTGAGAGCACCCAGTCCGGCTGGGCCTCGGCAACATGATTTGAAAGGGCATCACCTATGTTTCCAACCGGCCTGCTTTTTATCCCAGCCTTGTTCAGCATGTGGGCAATCAGGGCGGTTGTTGTTGATTTGCCGGATGTACCTGTCACCGCGGCATAACTGCAGGGCAGAAGCTCTGCGGCCAGATCAAGCTCCCCCCTGAGGGGTATTGAAAGCGATCTTGCCTTGACAAGTACCTCAGAATCCATAGGAATCCCCGGAGAAACAACAATTATGTCAGAGGTAAAAACCCTCTCTGAATGGCCTCCAGTTTCAAATGGAATACCAAGAGATTCAAGCTCCTCGACATTTCCTGAGTCCGAGCAAAACACTTTTGCGCCAACATCAGAAAGGAGTTTTGCAATGGCCCTCCCAGAACGCCCCATGCCCAGGACCGAAATTTTTTTACCCTTCAAAAAAGACACTGTTTCTTGGTTCACATTTAGAATTGATAATCTCAAGCTGGGTGCAAATCAACCCCAGGGCAAACTTTCAATTCTTCTCCTAAAAATTTCGACCCAATAAAGCAAGGATCAATTTGCAAATTTGTAGTCTTTTTAAACCAAAATGCCTCTTATATAAATGATATTTGATAAGGTTTAGGCTATTTTTAATATGGAATGTGGCTCTGCATAAAGAAACAACCTTGACATGTTTATTTCTGCCAATATAAAGGGCCTTGAAAATAGGCTGGAATTGATAAATAGGAGGAGTTGCCATTAACACTACAAAATTTAAGGCTCTCTTGGTCTCCCTGCTGACAGCACAAATCATTTTTGCATACACATTGCCAATAATGCCTGTCAAATGTGCAACACCCAATCTTGGAAATTTCACTTTTCATGGCATCTCGAGCAACAATGAACTGGTGGTGTCCAACCAGAACGAGATTTTCTGGTTAACAAAAAACGGCGTTCAAAACTCCATTCCAGCCAATAAGGTCTTTTCAACTCCAGGGGCTGACAGAATATACTTCATGATCGACGACAAACTCATGTCAACCGACATGGAGCAACGCAAGATATCGGAAATAGAAGCAATGCTTCCCGTTGACGGCCCTGTTGAGGCGGCAGGAAAATGGCTCGCCACACAAACTAGCCTCGGAACAGAACTTTTCTATGATTGCAGAACAGAGGCGAAACTCGAAGGAGTATGGTCTTTCTCTACTTGTGATAATGAAAGTTTCTTGCTTACCAATAAAGTTGGAGCTGGTGCAATCCTGCTTTCAAAAAATGGCCAAGTGCTTGGCAAATCGTTTCTCCCTGGGGAATTCCAGTACGCAGGCAAACATGTCCTGTGCATAAGGCCAGAAGGTTGCGAACTGCTTTCAAAAGAAAACCTCTCGCCACTTTGCAAATTACCAGCAATGGACAGCTACATGGTCCAGAATGGCCACATAATCGGAAAAAATGCACAGGGTAAAGCTACTTTTGTGTTTGGCAATGGAACGCTGACAAAAAAACAAATGCCGGAACTAAACTCCGACTACTTTACACAAGACAACCTGATTGGTTTTGATGGCGACGGCAAATACAAGGCATATTCTCTTCCAGACTTTGAGCCAGTTCAGCTGCCTGATATTTTAATGAAATCAGAATGGTACTGGTTCAAAGAGGCAGGCAGTTTCATCATTGTCGAAGGTGATGGCGAAGAATGTATCGCCATCGACTTGGAAACGACAACACCTTTTGCAAAAGTTCCAAAACCGGCCAGTGCTTCTGGCGAATATCTTGTTTACTCAGCTGCAGATCAGGTTGTAGTGCACAGGATCAATGGCGAAAAAACAGTACCAAACTGTATCACAACCGCTGTTGATAATGGAATTAAGCACCCGAAACCAAGAATGATCTCTTCCCAAGGAGACAGATGCACGCTGATATATGTTAATAACCATGAAAATACGATACTCTCAAGGATAGACACCCAGACAAACTCTAGAATAGGGGAACAAAACATAACCGGCTACACTGCCAAGATTGTTTTCTGTCCGCAAGAATCATCAGTGATACCCTATTCCAAAATAATAGATACTATCGACTCTTCTTCCATAGAAAATTTGAGAAGAAACGGTCATGGCAGGGCAAGTCTTGCATTTATATCTGAGAATGCCCTATCTGCCGTTGTTGTTTCCCCCATAAACGGCGAAATAAACGAATATTCCTTGATCGAAAAGTCATCCGATTGACATGCCAACCCCCTTGCTTAGAATCTGACCCGAGGCCAGAGATGCTAAGAGATTTTGAAGGTTCAAGCCCAAAGATAGCCGAGAGCGCATTTGTTGACCCAAACGCAATAATCATAGGCAATGCCACTATTGCCCAGAAATGTTCGATATGGCCAGGCGCAATCATAAGGGCAGACATCAATACCATCACCATCGGCGAGATGTCAAACGTGCAAGAATTCGTTTCAATACACGTTGAATCGGAAGTTGCAACAAAAATTGGCAATGGAGTCACAATTGGCCACAGTGCAACACTCCATGGCTGCGAGATCGATGATTTTTCCCTGATTGGAATTGGCTCGATCATCCTGGACAGGTCAAAAATTGGTCACCACTGCATGATTGGTGCTGGCTCACTGATACCACCCGGCAAAACAATTCCTCCCCGTTCACTTGTTATGGGAAGTCCTGGAAAAATCATCAGGGAACTATCTGATGAGGAATGCAAAGACCTCGAGATTCATGCACAAAAATACTTCTTGCTTTCAGAAAAGCACAAAGGAGAAATTCATGGCAAAAAACAAAAACAGGATTAGTAAGCAGCAACATGTCGAAGCACCACCACCAAAACCAAAAAATTTTATAGACAGAATTTTCAACCTTTCACATTCCGGCTCTGACTGGAAAAAAGAAATTATCGCTGGCATCACAGCGTTCCTTGGCACAGCATTTCTCATGCTTGTCGTTCCAAAGATTTTTGGAATAGCTTATCAGCAAAACGGCATGATTGAGGAAACGGTTGCCTTTGCAACTCTTATTGTGGTGGTCCTTGCAAACCTTGCAAGTGGTATCCTAACAAATCTACCGTATGTACTTGCTCCATCAGTTGCAACGACCCTTGCCATGATGTCTGTTCTGACATACATGTCAGATTCACCCAATACAATGTTCGGACTCATACTCATTGCTGGCGTAATCTTTTTGGCAATTACAATCCTGCCAATCGGAAAACATATCATCCAGTCCTTCCCGAAAGGGCTCAGATACAGCGCAGTTTTGGGTCTGGGACTCATGCTTGTTCTAATGGGTCTTCAGGCATCAGGTCTATTTGGTTCGGCCCTTGGAAGCAGCAAAATAGCAGAACAGCTTGCTGGACAGGTTTATAATATCTTTCCAACGTCCCACTCGATCAACATCTTTGACACCAGATTGCTTATCTTCCTCATTGGTTTGATATGCGTGGGATATTTTATCTTTACAAAAGCAAAACACCCATACCTCTGGACAATCCTCCTGACCACAATTATTGGTCTTTTCTTTATATCTGAAACATTTGGTGGAGGAGTAGCAAATAGTGGATGGATCTCGCCACATCCAGATTTTATGAATGTTTTTAATTTCAAATCTGGGCTCATATACCTCCCGGACACCTCACAGTGGTTATCGAGCAATCTCCTGCAGCCAAGCAATCTATTCTCAATATTTGGAAAAACGGCAATCATAGGCATCGGAACTGTTGTAATGCTCATCGTCAGGGACATATTCAGTGCCTCAGGGACACTCGCCGGTCTTGCAACACTTGAGGGCAGGATGGGTCCAAACGACAACGATTTCAAGAATTCCCACCGTGCATTGATGGTCCAGGGCGGATCAAAGGTCCTGTCAGGAGTTTTTGGAGCTGCACCGGTCGAATATGTTCCAGAATCATCAGTGGGTATCGCAGCAGGCGGAAAGACCGGAATCACTGCTGTTGTTTACGCTGGCTGTGCAATTCTTGCAATATTCCTTCTCCCACTGTTCAGGTCCATTCCAATGGTTGCATTGGCACCAGTTTTCATAGCAATTGGCCTCTCCTTCATAAAATTTGCGCAGGAAATCAACTGGAAGGACGCGCTTGAATCAATACCAGCCATAGTTGTCATCGTCATGACAATGGTCACATGGAATATCGCCATAGCACTTATGTGGGGCATCATCATACAGCTTTGCCTCTGTGTGGCTGTATGGAAGTTTGAAAAAACAAATGCTGGCCTCTGGACACTTGGAGTGGTTTCACTCGTTGGCTTGGTCCTCTTCTATATAGGCCAATAGAAATAGGGTAAATGGTAAGAGTAACTTACATAGGGCACTCATGCGTGCTTATTCAGAGCAATGGCACCCAGGTAGTGATAGACCCTTACATAGAGAAAAACATTAAAGCTATTCTGCCGCCAAAGGGCATAAACCCCAAGCTGATTCTGGTGACCCATGGCCATCATGATCATCTTGGAGACACGGTCACACTGGCAAAAAAATGCAAGGCAAAGGTGATGGCAACATCAGAATTGGCAGATTTCCTTGCCTCAAAGGGATTGGATGTTCTACGCTCAAATTTTGGTGGCAAAATCCCGTTTGATTTTGGATGGGTAAAGGTTTGGCCGGCAATGCATACGTCATCATCAGAAGGGGTCGATTTTGGCCTTGCGGCAAGCTTTGTTGTCTCAATCGGCGGAAAATCAATCTACCACGCTGGCGATACATGCCTGACCTCGGACATGACCCTGATTGGTGAAGACAAGCCCATTGATTTAGCTTGTCTGCCAATAGGTGGTATTTATACAATGGGGATTGATGACGCTGTAAAAGCAGTCAACCTCATAAAGCCACGAGTAGTTCTACCGATACACTACAATACATTTGACGCAATAAGGGTTGACCCGGAGGAATTCTCCCAGAAGGTCGAAAAACTTGATGTAAGGACAAAACCAGTTGTCCTGAATCCTGGCGAACAGCTGGAATTAACGTAAAAATAATTTGTACAAAAAACAAAAAGCCCCCTTTTAGGGGGCTTTTTGTTTTTTGAGGGTTTGTTCATTGACTTTGAAAAGGCCAAGCCGTACTTTCTTAATGGAGGTATCATGAAAAGAATAGCCTGTTTGATTGCCATTATCACAATCATTGCACCATACTTGCCAAAACCGGCATTGGCAGAGACCACCTTTATGGTTAGTTCACCAAGGACCGACACCACAACACAGTATCAAATCACTTTTACGCAGGACAAACCAATCAAAAAGGGCGACAAAATAAAAATCAGCTTCCAAGCCACAGAGTCAGGAAAGATGCCGGATTATGAAGTCCTGGAATGCAACTACGACCAGAATTCAAACAGAAGATTCAATCCTGGGCCAGAATTTCTTGCACGCTGCAAGGACAACCAGAATGCACAAAAATTCGAGAAAATGTATCTGGCACAGTACAAACCAGAGAACCCAACCCTAAACCAGCTCAAGGACTTTGCTGATTCTTTTATCCCAGGTTTCCTTCTGCCACCGTTGCCAAAAAACCCAAAACAACTTGAACAAGCCTTTGGTAACGTCATTTCCAAAATTTATGTAATGGGCATGCCATGCCAACCAACACCAGACACACAGCTTGTCAATGCCATCGCAGAGCGCTCTGTTACGATTTCTTGCCCTGTCAATGTAGATGAAAATACTGCCCAGAAAGGGATTTATATAGTTATTGGCGAAGCATTCAAGTTGATGTGCCCTGCAACCCAGGGCGAATACGCTGTGGAAATCGCCACTCAGGGTTCAACACAAAAAGGGAAGATATCGATATTTAGCCCCATAGTTTCTGATCCCATATTTACAATCGATCCGCCATACCCAGAAGAAACTTCTACCTGGATATTCTCTTTCAAAACAGGCGGTGGCGGAGCACTTTCGATAAGCTCTTCATCAATTACATTGAAATTGCCAAAAGGCTTCGCAAAATCCCAGGAGGGTGCAAACTGGAGTATAGATCTCAATGGGTCCTATATTGTTTCCGGCCCCAATATGAGGATTGCAGAATACCAAAACCATGAAGCACTCATAATCATGGTCCCGGCAAACATCAAGGAATCATCCAATGTAAAAATAACCCTGAAGAACATCAACAATCCAAAAGAAATTGGTCCTGTCGAATGCAGTGTGTGGACATCCTCAGACAATACGCCGGTGGATTTTCCAAAACAGGAAATAGTTTTCACTCAATCTGTTACTTCCAATCCTCCCGATGCAAGTTTTATGGCAACTGCAACCATCAGACTCGTTTCGGAAGGGTTTTTTGAAGGTGAAGAGGTAATGATTGTTCTTCCATCAAGCTCTTCATTCTTGCCAGGCGCAGAATTAAAAATAAATGGTAATAAATGCAGCAGAATAAATTTCGGCGAGAAAACCGCCCAATTTGTCTTGCCAGTTTCAATTGAAAAGGGCTCATACATGAGAATCTCATTTGGGCCAGTGAAAAATCCCCAGGACTCTGGGGAGGTAGTCAAACTTTCCATCGGGCAAAAAACATTTGAAATATCATGGACTGTCAACAAGTATGAGGCCAAGTTTGCAGTATCGTGTAACCCTAGAACGGCAAACACCCCATGTTCAATGAAATTTATCATAGCACCTCCAGAAAACCTCGCCCCAGAGGAAAGGCAGAACATAAAAATCGAAGGTCCATGGAACAGGGCAATGACGCCACAGGATGGCGAGATTCCAATACTGGTCAATGAAGTTCAAAAAACGGCAACTTTCGAAGCAGGAACCATATCAGTCAATCTGGAAAAATCTTTGGAAAATAGGGAAACGGTTACCATAACAATCCCACAGATGGCAGGTTTCGCTTCTCCAGATAAAACCGGCACTTTTACTGCAACAATTGGAGCAGAAAAGCTCTCAGCAGAGCTCGTTCTGGCAAAGGCACCCCCAATGGTTTCCTATAAATTTCTCTCTGCGGATGGGAAAATAGTCAAACCGAACGAAAAAGGGTGGATAATCCAGCCAGTAAAACTGGTTCTCGTGACATCAACAGGAAAAGCCGATGTGAGACTAAAAGGTTTCCAAAAAGACGAAATAACTTCAAAGGAACAGGATCTTTCATTAGAAATAAGTGAATCGCTGATCTCCAAAGGTGTTGTTGCCTATGCAAAAGACGACAGAGGAGAATCACAGGCTGTTCCAATTCCATTCTCAATAAATGTTTCGCCACCAAAAATAAAAATCACAAGCCCGGAAAAAACCGCGAATCAGGCTTTCAAACTGGATGTTGAAATAAATATCGAATACATAAGGGTCACAAACGATGGCTATCTGGCAGTGTGGCCAAAAGTGACAGCTGGCAATATTGTTACAGAGATGAAAACTGCTGTAACCGATAAAATAGAAAGTGCAACCTTCACCTTGAGCTACGATCTTTCGCTCGCAATCGGCAAAAACCGCATTGCAGTTTTGGCAGAAAACCAGGCCGGGCAAAAAACAACTCTTGAGTCAAGTGTTGAATATATTTATGAGCAGGTAAATTTTGATTTGCCAAATGACCAGCCGATCAACCTGAAACAAGGGCAGAATACAATCAAGGCAAAAACAAACCCGGGTGCCACAGTAAAGATTGGAGACAAAGAATATAAGGCGGATTCAAATGGCAACCTTTCTATAACAATCGGTATTGAAGCAGGATACAACATTATACCTGTTACAGTCACCACAGAACTCAGTGCAAAACAGTCATACCAGATGATTCTGACCGGCGAAAGGATTGTTACAATGGTGTTGAATGTTCCATCAATGGTCATCGATGGAAAGGCCACCACCCTGAAAGTTGCCCCAACAAACAACTTCAAAAACGAAAAAACAGTTCCATCATTCTACAACGGTATAACATTTATTCCGCTTAGAGACATCGCCAATACTATGTTCGCAGAAGTAACATTCGATGACAAGACAAAACAGGTAACTCTCACACAGAAGAGGCCAGGTGGAAACAGGATCATCAAGATAAAGCTGGGAAGTCCGATAGCAATCATCGACGGAAAAGAAACACCCTTGATGAAGGAACTACTGATAGCTCCTGTCGTAATAAAAGGCACTTCAATGGTTCCTCTTCGCTTCATATCTGAATCCATGGGTGCACAAGTCGGGTTTGAAGCACCAACTAAAAAGATAACAATAACATGGCCAGATTTGACAAGACTCCCTGAAAACAAATCTGTAATCAAGATCAAATGATCGGCTTTATTTACAAAATCATGGGGTTCTCCTAATATCTCACTTGTGGAACAAGATTTCGAACTTGAATATTTCCTGAATGTTCTTCCAGATGCGGTCAAAGAGTCACTGCTCCGGCTTGAAAGGTTCGATGACCTCTATGAGGTTGTTCTGGACCTCGGTCGTCCCCCAGAAGCCAGATTCAAAGACTCTACATACCAGCTGTCCGAAACACCGGTAAGTTTTTTCGATCTTGAATTTGTAATCAGCAGGACAGGGTCATTTGACAGGGACAACAGGGCCGGCATCGAGAGAACCCTCCACAGGATCTCTGCCATAATGAACCGCAGGGGGCGTATCGTCGGCCTCACATGCAGATATGGTCGTTCTATTCAGGGTGTAATTGACACGGTCAAAGATTATTTCAGTTCAGGAAAATCCGTCCTTCTTCTTGGAAAACCGGGTGTTGGCAAAACAACCCTCCTCAGGGAGGCGGCAAGAATAATGTCGGTAGAAATGAAGAAGAGAGTTATCGTCGTTGATACATCAAACGAGATCGCAGGAGACGGCGATATTCCACATGTCGGAATTGGCAACGCCAGAAGAATGCAGGTCCCAACTGGGGTGGAGCAACATACGATTATGATCCAGGCGGTGGAAAACCATATGCCCGAGGTCATCATCATCGATGAAATAGGCACAGAAGAAGAGGCAACAGCCTGCAGGACAATCGCCGAAAGAGGTGTCCAGCTCGTCGGAACAGCACACGGAAACAGCTTGCCAAATCTCCTTATAAACCCGACTCTATCTGACCTACTAGGCGGTGTCAATTCGGTCATCCTCTCAGATGAGGAAGCATTCAGAAGAGGAACACAAAAAACAGTTCTGGAGCGCACTTCACCCCCAACTTTTCAGATCCTCATCGAGATCAGAGACAGAGGAAGTTTCGCCATATACAAGGACATCGCCACAACGGTTGACAAATACCTTAGGGAACACAAGCTCTTCCCGGAAACAAGAGTAAGGGACACTGACGGCAATATTATCAAAACCGAGGAGCAGCTCCAGGAAAGCGAGAAAAAAACAGAACCTCTGGAAGAATTTTTCAAAATTCAGGGAGAGCCCTACGAAAAGATAGAAGATTCGGCAGTTGTAAGCATCTACCCATTTGGTGTTTCCAGGGACTACCTGGAAAGGGCTGCCAAATCGCTCCATATAAGAGTAAACATCTCCAGAAGGTTGTCTGAATCGGATATCGTCCTTACAACACATTCTTACGAAAGTAAAAAACCACAGACCATCCTTGAAGCCAAATCACTTGAAATACCCATTTATACAATTCCGCAAAATTCCCTCTCGCAGATCAAAAGATTCCTGAGGAGCATAAAAGATTCGCACCCGGAAGAATCGGTGGACCAGTCAACACTGGAAGAGGCCGTTGAAACCGTGCTTCGCGAAAATCAGTCAATCAAACTTCCACCAGCACCTTCCAGGGTAAGAAAATACCAGCACAAATTTGCTGAAAGGTTTGGGCTTCCTTCATCCTCGATTGGCGAAGAACCAAACAGGAGCGTTGTGATACACCCACCCCAATTCAAGGAGGATTAACCAATGAAACTTTCCACTTACATGGCACCCACGCTCAGGGAAGTGCCGTCAGAGGCAGAGGCAAGAAGCCACCAGCTCATGCTGAGGGCAGGATATATAAGAAAGCTCGCCGCAGGCGTCTATACTCTGCTTCCACTTGGCAAAAGGGTCCTTGAAAAAATCTCGGCGATAGTTAGAGAAGAGATGGACAACATCGGTTGCCAGGAGATACTCATGCCAGCAATACTCCCAGCAGAACTTTGGCAGGAAACTGGCAGGTGGGATCTGTATGGCGGAGAGATGTTCAGGCTCAAGGATCGCAAGGGCAGGGACTTCTGCCTTGGACCAACCCATGAGGAGATTGTTACAAACCACGTCAGGGACGAAGTAAAATCATATAGGCAACTACCCATGATGCTCTACCAGATTCAGACAAAGTACAGAGACGAGATAAGACCAAGATTTGGTGTTATACGCTCGAGAGAGTTCCTTATGAAAGACATGTACTCTTTCGACTCGACCATAGAGAATTTCGAAATTAGCTACAAAAAGGCTTTCAATGCCTACTGCAGGATACTTGAAAGGTGCGGCGTAACCTATGTTCCAGTAGAAGCAGACACTGGTGCGATAGGTGGCTCAAGCTCGCACGAGTTCGTTGTGCAAGCCGACAATGGCGAATGCAAGTACACGCTCTGCCCGGCTTGCGGTTATGCCGCAAATGTTGAAGCTGCAAAAGCCGGCAGAAGAAAAGATCTCCCACAGGAAAGCGACGAGGAGATGAAGCTCGTTGACACGCCAAACGCAAAGACCATCGAAGAAGTGGCAAAGTTCCTTGGCAAGGAACCAACAAGACTTGTCAAGTCAATGATATACAAGGCCGATGACAGGTTTGTCATGGTTTGCGTCAGGGGTGACGATGAAATTTGCGAGCCAAAACTCAAGAAGGCCATCGGTGCAAAGGAAGTCGAACTGGCGTCTCAGGAAGAAACCGAGAAGATAACAGGCACCATTGTTGGTTTTGCCGGACCCGTTGGCTTCAAGGGTACGATTGTTGCAGATCTGGAGCTCCTGGATTCAAAAGGAACGGCCTGCGGCGGACTTTCAAAAGACAAACACTATGTTGGCGTTTCGCATGGAAGAGACTGGAAGCATATGGCCTACGCAGACATAAGGGAAACAAAAGATGGCGACCCGTGTCCAAAATGTGGAGTCACAATGAGAATTTCAACAGGTTTAGAGGTTGGACATACATTCAACCTTGGTACCAAATATTCAAAGGCCATGAACGCGAACTTCCTTGATGAAGACGGAACGCTCAAGCCATTCATTATGGGTTGTTACGGCATGGGTATTTCAAGAACAGTTGCGTCAATAATAGAACAGCACAATGACGAGGACGGGATAATCTGGCCGGTCTCCGTGGCACCATTTCATGTTGCGCTTGTGCCTGTAAACGTAAAAGATGAGCAGGTAATGATCATTGCGAACAAGCTCTACGATGACCTCAAGAAAGAGGGTATACAGGTAATAATGGACGACAGGGACGCCCAGGCAGGCGTCAAATTCAAGGATGCCGATCTTATGGGGTTCCCGCTGAGGATCACCATCGGCAAGAAAGCAAAAGATGGCATCGTTGAGATAAGAGACAGGAAAACAAAACAGAGCGCTGATAGGCCGGCCCAAGAAGCGGTGGCTTACATAAAAGAGTTTCTAAGGGAGAACCAGTAAAGGGAGGAAACACATGAAAGTTGCAGCGATCATCCCCGCCTACAACGAGGAGAGGGGCATCGCAGATGTCCTGAAAGCAGTTACAGGGGCAAGCTTGCCAAATGAAGTGATCGTTGTCTCAGATGGCTCCATCGATAGGACTGTCGAAGTGGCCAAAACTTTCCCAGTTAATGTAATAGAACAGGTCCCAAACCAGGGTAAAGCTGCGGCTATGCTGAAGGGCGTTGAAAATACGGACGCAGAAATCCTTGTCTTTGTTGATGCCGATCTGGTTGGACTAACTCCAGAACTTGTTGATTCGCTCATAAGGCCTATCGTAGAAGACAAGGCTGAGGTCACAATGGGTCTTTTCCAGGATGGAAAATTCTCAACCGATCTCGCCCAGATGATCTTCCCTTTCCTCACGGGACAAAGGGCAATGAAGCGCTCCGTATGGGAAGGTGCTAAAGTAAAAAAGGACAGCCAGTACGGGGTCGAGATTTACCTGACCAAATACATGGAAAAACAAAACCTAAGGGTGGAAAACGTTTTGCTCAAGGGTTGCACGCAATTGTTCAAGGAACAGAAGGGGCAAGCTTTCGAAGGTTTTGGAAGAAGGTTGAAGATGACCTTTGACATAGCCAAGGCCCTTTTCACATCAACAGAAGAGCCAAAAAAAACAAAAAAACACAAGAAGCATGTTGCTGGCAAGCTAAAACCTGCCAGAGTTTCCAGAATAAAAAAACACAGTACCCGAACCATTGGAGGAACGAAATGAAGATTGGAATTATTGGTGCAGGCTCTGCCGGTTACGTGGCAGCCCTGAGGGCGGCCCAGCTTGGTGGCGAAGTCTATTTATTTGAAAAAGGTGAAATTGGTGGAACATGTTTGAATGTCGGTTGCATCCCCACAAAAGCTCTGATAGCTGGCGTCTATCACGCAAGGCAGGCTCGTGAGTCTGCGATCCTTGGTGTTTTGGCGTCCGATGTAAGGATCGACCTGAACAGATTGCAAGACCACAAAGAGTCCGTAGTCACTGCAAACGTCAGGGGCATCGAATATCTCCTGCAAAAAAGAGGGGTAAAACTCAACAGGCTTGATGCGCAGATTGTCTCCCCCAAGGAAATTACCGCACAGGGCGAGAAATTTGAAATAGACAAACTGATAATTGCCACAGGCTCCAAACCGGCCTGCATACCATGCGCCAAAATTGATGGCAAATACATAATGTCCTCGGATCATATCCTCTCGCTCAGGGAAGTTCCAAAAACCCTGCTTGTGGTTGGTGGAGGAGTGATCGGCCTCGAATTTGCCGGAATAATGGCAGGACTTGGATGCCAGGTCACCGTTGTTGAAATGCTTGAAAGGCTTATTCCAGTTGACGATGAGGAATGCTCCAGGGCGGCCCAGAAATTTGCCCAGATCAACAACATAGAAGTCATGACCGGCGCTGCTGTAACACAACTTTTTCCGGATGGCGATGCTGTCCAGACTGAAATTGATACTGGCAAGGAAAAGATCATCAGGAGATTCCAGAAGTGCCTGATGGCAGTTGGCAGACAGCCAAATCTCGATGAGCAGTCGCTCAAAAAGATTGGCGTTGACTACGACAGAAAAGGCATAAAAACAGACAGTTTCATGCAGACAAACGTCAAGGACGTCTATGCAATCGGTGATTGCTGTGGTGGTTACATGCTGGCACATGTTGCTTATGCTCAGGGCAAGATTGCAGTTGCACACGCACTTGGCCATAATACACCACCAATGCGCTACGACAATATTCCAAGGGTCACTTTTGTGCATCCAGAAATTGCTGTATGCGGGCTCACCTCAAAACAACTTGAAGAAAAAGGCATGACCATAAAGTGGTCCAAGTTCTCCTATATGGCTTCTGGCAGGGCAAGAGCACAAGGCATAAAAGATGGATTCTTCAAGATAGGCGTTGACCAGGAAGGCATCATAAGGTCGGCAATAATTGTAGGAGAAAACGCTGGGGAGATGATCTCCTTCTATTCCCAGGCAATAACAATGCAAACCCCCATAGAGCTCCTCGAACAGACAATCATAGCCCACCCGACACTGTCCGAAATGGCAATTGAAGTAGTGGAGACAGCAGCAGGACATCCGTTGCACGCATAGATCATTAACAAAAAAAGGGGGGTTTTACCTCCCTTTTTTTGTTTGGAGGAATATATTTTGCGTCGATTATATCAAAAGATACTAAAAATCAGCCCCACAAAAGCAGTTATTTTATATATCTTTCTTGATGTCATCTGCACCGGACTGGGCATGGGAGTGCCTTTTTTAAACATTCTGTTGGGTTTCCTAATCGGATGTTTCCTGGCATCAAGGGCCATTGAAAAAACAGGAGACACAGCCGAATCGGCAAGAGATTCTTTGAAGAAAGGCCTTCTAACTTCACTTTTCACAATGGTACAGATGATTTTCATCTGGTGGCCATATTTCCTGAAGTTTTTTGAAAAAGGTTTTGATTTCAAAAATACAGGTATCCCAAATATCCTCTATACCCCCAAAGCCAGCCTCGTTGGCTGGTTGATTTTGATGGTCATCATCTCGCCATTTTTACAAATGCTCATGTCAGCATTTGGCTCAATGCTAGTTCTTGCAAAAACAAAACACGGCCCAAAAATTAGTTGAGCCGTGTTACCATTTACAAAATATAAACCGCGCTATTGCTTATTGCTTTGCTGAATCCTCATACTCCTGGAGCATCGAATCCATCACCTCTTTGACTGAAGTGACCTTGTCTGCCCTGTAAGCATTTGAACCAGCAAAAGCAAATCCATGCTCCATTTGCCCTTTTTTGGCATTCATCAGGGCAAGACCTATACAATAAGGGCTGCGCTGATAATCGCATGTCACTATACAATGGTAAGGGCATTTATATGGCATGCACTGTCCTTTGCCAACTTTTTCTATAAACGAGTTACTAATGGCCCTTCCCGGCATCCCAACCGGGCTTTTGATTATAACTATATCTTCTTTTTTTGAGGCGAGGTATGTTTCCTTGAAACTGTCCGAGGCATCACACTCTTCTGTTGTTACAAGCCTTGTCGCAATCTGTATCCCAGAGGCACCAAGATCCATTATTTTCCTCATATCAGCACCGGTATAGACCCCTCCGCCAGCAATAACGGGGATTTCCTTGCCATTGGCATCACCAATCCTGTTAACTTCAGCGACAATCTGGGGCAAAACATTTTCCAGCGCATAATTAGGATCGTCAATCTGTTCTGCCGTATAACCAAGGTGTCCACCTGCCTTTGGTCCCTCTACAACAACAGCGTCAGGTAGATAGTCATATTTTTCCAACCAGCGCTTTGAGATGAGGTTTGCTGCCCTTGCTGATGAAACGATTGGCACCAGCTTCGTCTTCAGTGATCCCATAAGATACGACGGGAGGTTTAATGGGAGCCCAGCACCAGAAAAGATTATGTCAATCCCCTCTTGAATGGCGGTCTTCACTACATCAGCAAAATTCGAGAGAGCAACCATGACATTGATGCCCAGCACGCCATTTGTCATCTCTCTGGCCCGCCTGATCTCGCGCCTTAGCGCTCTCATGTTGGCCTCGAGAAAATTTGTGTTGAAATCTGGCTCAAACATACCTATTCCAGCAGTAGCAATAACACCTACTCCACCCTGGTTTGCAACAGCACTTGCAAGACCGGAAAGGGAGATACCTACACCCATTCCACCCTGGATTATGGGCACCTTGATGTTCAGATTGCCTATTGAAAACTTCTTTGGAATACTCATTTTCTGCGCTCCTTTTTTATTTATTGTCCTTTGTCAAATGAGCACAGTCCTTACCGTTATCAATCAACAAAAAACGTTTCTACTCTTCATTATCATAGTGTGAACCAATTTAACAAGGATTATTCCGGGTGGATCAGTTAATAGTAGCGACTACTTATAGATAGTTTTAACTATACAAAAAATCAGGATCATTGGGAATCATTCAAATAAGTTTGGATATTTTTGAAATGGTTTGTAGAATTTATAAAAAACAAAAGACTTCTCAGGCTCAAAAGGAGACACAAATGGCCATAAAGAATTCCATCTCGGTTGAAAATGCCCTGGAAATCCTTTCAAAAGAGGGCAAACAGGAAAACAAAGAGGGGATGGCCAAATTTGGAATAAATACCGAAAAAGCGTTTGGCGTCTCTGTTGTGAAAATCAGAGAAGTTGCAAAAATGGTCGGCAAGAGCCACGAAAAAGCCCAAAAACTCTGGGAAACTGGCTTCCATGAGGCTAGAATCATGGCATGCCTTATCGATAATCCAAAAATGGTAATAAGGGAACAAGCCGAGAGTTGGGCACTTGAGTTCAATTCATGGGACCTTTGTGACCAGTGCTGCATGAATCTTTTTGACAAACTGCCTTTCTCATACGAGCTTGCAGCAGAATGGGCGGAAAGGGAGGAAGAGTATGTAAAAAGAGCTGGTTTCGCAATCATGGCATCCCTGGCACTGCACGACAAAAAAGCACCCGATAAAAAATTCCTCCCATTTCTGAATTCAATCGAGAGACAGTCGACAGATCCAAGAAATTTCGTAAAAAAGGCCATAAACTGGGCTCTCAGGCAAATCGGCAAAAGAAGGCCCGGCATGATGGACAAAGTTGAAACTCTGGCTGGAAAACTTGCAGAAAGCGACGACAAGAATGCCAGATGGGTTGGCAAGGACGCCCTCAGGGAGTTTGAGAAGAAAAATCTGTCGGCAAAAGAAGGTTAATCAGTCACCAACACAAACATTTTTCTATTTTGGTGCCTTGAAAAATAATCGCGTGCGACAATCATTTTTTAGGGAAAACCAAAGGAGAAAAAATGCAAACCATAATTCTGCTCGTCATTTCAAACATATTCATGACTTTCGCATGGTACGGACACCTCAAATTCAAGGAAGCCCCGCTCTGGCAGGTTATTCTTATCAGTTGGGGAATAGCATTTTTTGAATACTGTTTCCAGGTACCAGCCAACAGGATAGGACATGGAACATTTACGGCCGCGCAACTCAAAACAATCCAGGAAGTGATCACATTCACCGTGTTTTGCATCTTCTCGGTCACTTATCTGAAAGAACAACTGAAATGGAATTACATCGTTGGGTTTGTATTCATGATTGCTGCAGTATTCTTTGTTTGCAAGAAATGGTAACGGGGAATTGACAAAACAGGCCAAAGATGGTTTGATTTGTGCATGAGATTGTTTTTGGCTTTATCAGTATTTCTTACTCTTTTTCCAGCAAACATCTCTCATGGACAAACTGTTTCCGATTTTACACCTCCAGTCTGGCTCAAAACCATGCCAATCCAGCTGGAAGGGAGTGTGGTCTCGTCCCCGGTCATAGCTGATGGGAAAATTGTAATCGGAACAACAGCTGGAAAACTCTACTGCATTGGACTTTCGCCATTCGAGATTGTCTGGACAAGA
>ENA-UOWE01000165-UOWE01000165.1-activated-sludge-metagenome-genome-assembly--contig:-NODE-165-length-98768-cov-14.380841_pt1 | contig 98768 bp, 69 predicted proteins | sample MGYA00249841_ERZ761562 | MGnify/ENA primary metagenome ERZ761562 (study PRJEB28883, sample SAMN05720200) | activated sludge metagenome | isolation source: Anaerobic digester | place: Japan... | reverse complement strand
CGGATTTGAAGTCCGCGGGCGCCACCAGGCTACCGTGCATTCCCATGGGAAAAGATACGAAAACGGCCGCTGGAAGTCAAGCAAATTAGTGAGTTAGGCAATATAGTACCCGCGATTTTGTGTAAATTTCTTTCTTCATACTACCCACTGAATGCCTAAGATTTTAGGTGGCCATAATGACACAATTTTTTGCACAAAATCCTGGACACTACCAAATAATGCAACCTAAAAAAGGTAAAAAGTGCAAATTTTGCAACGTTTTATGCCTTATAGATGGGGGGTTTGCTGCTCGTCAGAACATGGTGCGAAACCGTTGCCAGCGCGTCTGGATATTAAACAATCGATGGGCCTGATGGCCGGTTTCGGCTAGACGTGAAGAGGGGAGGAAAAACTGAAGGTCATGGAAATAGTGCGAGCTGAAGACGATGCCGAATTAATCCAAAAATCGAGGTCATCAACAGAAGGATCGTAATGCAATATCTGATGGCGATTGAATGGCCGGTGAATCAATCAAACAGCGGATGGGAGACGAAGAGGACCCTAGGAAAATAATTCTTTTCCGATTGGAGAATTCAAGAAAAATCCGAGACTTATCTCACCTTGATGCTACTGGTTAGGCAACTTGTTAAACTTTTATTAACCTAACTTTTACATGTCTCAACATAAGGTTCAGATTGGCAGCGGCTGATCCCCAAATATTGTTTTCCAAAGTACACCTGGATGATCATCACGAAACCATGGTCTGCCTTTCTGAGAGCACCTTTTTGAATCCAAAAAACCAAAAATAATAGGACGTATATCCCCGCCCGGCCAGAGGTGCAAGTGATGCACTATGCTTTACTTTGATTATGAAAGGAACTAATGTGGCATCAGCCTGGACATGAAAAGTAGGAAATCCGGGATCCCAATGCTTACGGTTTGCTTTCCATGCCAGGAAATCCCTTGTCATAGAATGCTGAATATCCCAGGTGGCGATGAAAGTCATGATGAGATACAAGGCGCAATAGACGATACATGCAATTTTAAATGCCCTCATCTTGTGCCTCTCATTTATCATTCTGGATGCGCCAGCTTCTTGGACAGCCTTTGTCAGCTTGGCGGTGTAACCTTTGGCCAATGGAAAATTTTGCAGTGAACTCGATGAGCTTTCACCTTTAATTGAGTGAAAACAAAATATCCACGCTCATCAGGTTGGAGAGGACTGATGTGGACTTGACCGAAGATGGTGCACAGAGATTTACAAAATAGATAGTAGTTTAGAATAATAGCGGCTTAGTAAATGACACACCGTATATTTTAGAATTACCAATGGCAGGCGAGAAATGAAGTCCGCGGGCGCCACCAGGCTACCGTGCATTCCAATGAATCAATGTACTGAATCATGGCGCGGAAATCAACAAAATTCAGAATCCTTCGATTGCAGTTCCTGCCGCCGCCCTGCCTGCATCCCGCTGGTCTCGGCAAACATTTGGAAAAAATCTAATATTTTGTTTGTTGTTCGGACAATTTTTAATACATTCCAACCAGAGGGGAAATGGCGTTCGGGGAGTGCCCGAACATTTTTTTATGCGGTTCGCATTTTTCGAAATCGCTTTTTGTTGACAAATTCCATATACTCTGGTCGACGAGCCGGTCGCTTGCCGGGATAGTTGAGAGGTTCGGTCATGAAAAAAGTATTGGTCATGAATGCAAGCAGGGGCATCGCTGGCCTGGCGTTATCCGCCATGATGTTAGTCGCCTCTACAGGAATGGCTGCCCAAAAAACTGCTGAATCGCAGGGAGCGGATCACAAAGCAGCAGCCCCGCTGGTAGTACAGCCCCTCGACTATACCGAGAATCCTGTGGATATTCCGAATCCGGACCGGGGATTCTATCGCGGCCGGTGGCAGTCTGCGCCGACCCCGTTTGGCCGTACCCCTGAAGTGGATCACCGGGTTCCCGTTGACGCCAATTCACCTCTGTACCAGGGCAGACAGATGCCGCCGGTGGAAGGCGATGACATCGAAATGACGGAGGTGTTCAATCGAGTCACAGTTGATCCCTACGTCGGCGGCACCGGGGTCTCGGCCCTTCCCTCCATCTCTTTTATGGGCTTCGACTTGTGCAACTTTTCGTCGAATGCCTTCCTTAGCCGGGAGAACGGCAAGGCTTACGACGCTGATCCCCATAAAGGAAGCCTGAAAAGCTTTGCCGGCAGAACAGGCAAAACGCAGGCGCTGACCCCCTATGCACTTGACTATATTCGAGGTCTGCTGCAAAAAGTACGAGAAGGCAATGGGGTGGCCTTTGTCAAGTTTTCGTATGACGGCAATGGATTCAATTATGTCGAAGGAAGAGATAACGAGCACCTCATTTTGGGTCCTGAGCCAACGTACATAACCGCCAATAATCCTTCGGTCTGGTGTACGGTCCCCGGCCATACGGACAAAAACTGGATCGAATATCATATCTTCCAGCTGAAGCCGATTCTCCACGAGTATGAAGACGTCATCATGTGCGTCAAGACCGGCATGTTCGGTCCGTGGGGCGAGATGCACACCTCTCCGGTCGCCCGGGATCCACGGCAGTACAAGAAGCTTTTCGATGCCTATCTGGATGCGGTTCCCGCTTCGCGGCCGCTCCTGACCCATGTGGGCGGATTCCTGGCCTGGTATAACCTGACCTATGATACCCATTATACCTTTTCCGATATCGACCGCATGCCGGCCTCTCCAGAGGGCTCGCCGGAGGCGCGGTTTGGCTTTTTCAATGACAGTTATGCCGCCGGTACCTGGGATGACAACGGCTCGCTCTCCGAAGGCGGCAGGATGCTGCTTCCAGACTGGAATCCGGACTCAGCCACGGACGCAGCGTGGTGGGGCCGGGATGACTTTGGCTATGACCGTTACAAGATTGTCGGCTGGATCAATAAGCAAAACCAGATCCTTCAGGGGGAAGGGGGCATCGGCGATAATGTCTTTGGCAAAATGCCGGGCGCCATTCTCGAGGCCCAGCAGCTCCGAACCAGCGCTTTGAACATGAGACACGGCAGCTATAACCGCTGGAGCAGTTTTATTTACAATGAAACCAACGTCACGGCTCCGGTTACCTTTCCGGCCGATGGTGCGGAAAAATCTCCGCCTTACCATGGGAAAATCCGAACGGCCATCTTTGACCCGGTCTATGACGGTAAAACCGGCCTGGAGTATTTCCGGGACAGACTGGGCTACCGCCTGGTGTTGCGCGAGGCGAAAGCCAGCGCATGGGTGGAGCAGCACGGTACCCTGGTGTTCGCGGGGAAGATCCAGAACGTCGGCTTTGGCAATGTCGTAAACCGGAAAAAGGTGTCGATCCTTCTCCAGGCCCGAAATGGCTCCAGCACTTTTACGGCCCTGACGAACCTGGACGCGCGGGATTGGCGCTCTGATCTGAACAGCAGGGCCGACAATCTTTCTGCGTGGCGCGATTTGAGCTTCTCGATTCCTCTGGAGGCATTTGGTGACGTTCCTGCCGGGGAGTATGATATCTATCTCAAGATCAACGATCTTAAAGAACAAAGCGCCAACAAGCGCTGCATCCGGTTTGCCAACAAGGGAAACAGCTGGAATGCGGAGCTGGGCGCCAATTTGATCGGCTCGACTCACATAAAGGAAGAGTAATGAAGCGAAGAGAGTTTTTCAGAACCGGGATGCTCGCGGCGGCTGCCATGGGAGCCGCTCCCTCCCTCCTGGCCCGGATTCCCGGCCGTCTCGCCGCCGCGGGTGAGTCCGGACAGAATTCCGTCTGGCAGCCCCGGGGAGGCCAGACCATTGCCGAGCTGACGGCGAAGGTTGAAGCGTATTATGGCGATCCGGATGACGTCAGCGCCGTCGGGCGCGCCCGCAAGATGCAGGCCTTGATCATGGAGATCGCCATCAAAGCGAAAACCCGGAATCCGGACTTTCAGATCGTTCCGCAGGACACGCTGGAATATGCCCATATGGATGGCAATCCGGAAAATGGGTATGACTGGAATCTCCTCCACCTCCTCGATGGCTGGGGGATTGAAAATTTCAGCACGACGACGGTGTCCCGGCTGGCCAACCTCTCCAAGGTGGGCATCAAGGGTACGGCCAACACCAATGGCAGCACCGTCAAGATTGTTGCCGAGAACCAAAGAATTGCCGCCGAGAACAATATCCTCTGGCACCCGCGCCTGAGTGCCGAAGTGTATCAGTCGCCGGGGAAGGGAAATCCCGGTTATATGCCGATCTATTCGCCTTCCTCCAACCGCTACGACATCATCCATCACCCCATACCGGCAGGTATCGCGCACACCCTTAACAGCAACGATGTTCATTGCATGATGGATGCGAAAAACCATCTCTACATGATCAGCACCGGTAAATACACGAACTGGCCGGACTGGGAGGCTAATCCCGCCAGCCGCCTCGATATCACCGCCACGGCCGGATATCTGGTTCCTTGCCCGGGCGGACGATTCAAGCCTACCGGCAAGGCGGAGGTGGTCGCTCAGGCGATCGCGGACCACGGCACGGAATGGGATTTTTTCTGGGTGGCCAAAGGCTATACGCAGCACGAAGGCCGAAAGGCCTATATCGAGGAACTCGCGGCCTCGGAGTGGGATGCCTTTTATATCGACGCGCATTTCGACGGGGGCGCATTGACCCGGGCGGAAGTGGAACGCCTCAAATGGAAACCCCGGGGCGGCCGGCGGCAGGTGATCGCCTATCTCAGCATCGGCACAGCGGAATTGTATCGCTGGTTCGCCGATCCCGTCATGGTCAATCCCGATCCCCGATCTTTCCTACACGGTGCGGTAGAGAATGGCGTGTTCATCCCCGCCCGTGAAAGATTTTGGGATGTCGGCATCCCCAACTGGCTGCTCTGGTCGGCGTACGCCGGGCAATATGCGGATGAGGCCACTCCGATCTGGTGGCATCCGGAGTGGCGGGACATTATTGTCCGCGGCGGGAGCCGATATAAAAATCCCGGTTACGATCACTCCCTTTTCCCGGAGGGTCGGTCCTCCATCGACAGGATCGTCGACATGGGCTTCGACGGCGTCTATCTGGATAACGTGAGCAGAGCAACCTCGTCCAGCGCCAAGTGGACGGCGTTGCAGGCCTACAATACGGCGCATCCCCGCTGGTATCTGGAACCCTGATCAATGAAAATGGAAAACAGAGGTCGGCTTATGAAAAAGGTATGGCGAGTGAAGGTATTCGAACTTCTTCAGGGCCTAGTGCTGACTGGCGTGCTGCTGGCGGCCTGCGCGGGCAAGGCACCCGGGAACGGCATCGTCCCGAAAGGGGCGGCGGATCGCGGAACGGCTCCGCTGGTGCAACAGCCGCTGGACTATACAGAGAATCCGGTTGATATTCCGAATCCGGACCGGGGCTTTTACCGACCCGAGGCCTATGTCATTCCGGTCACCGCCGGCACTCCGGGTTTTCCGGAGCTGGCAACCACCATCACGGGCACCTCGGTCCCTGTGGATGCCCGCATCGTGTATATGGAATTCGACCTGAAAAATTTTTCGTCGAATGCCCCCCTCGACGGGAAACCCATCGGCCCCTGGAGCGCAAAGAACGCTCTTCCGCCGCATTATGGAACCACGCAACCCTTGACACCTGCTGCGCTTGATTACGTCAGAGCAGCGCTGCAAAGAGTGAGAGAGAGTGAGGCCGTCGCCATTGTCAAGTTCAATTATGACGGACAGGGCCATACCTATGTGGATAATGATAAATTCAACCAGCTCATTCATGACTGCGAACCCGGGGCGCCGAAAGGCCGGGTTTGGTATGAAACCGGCGTCGTGAATGAATCCGATCTCTGCGGCATCCCCGGTCATGAGGAGAAAAACTGGGTACAATATCATCTCTGGCAACTCGGGAATGTGTTCGGCGAATTCGAAGAGTGCACTATGGCAGTTAAAGGAGGCATCTTCGGCCCGTGGGGTGAAATGCATTCGTCCTCGTATGCCAGAACGCGGGAAGGATACCACTGGCTTTTGAACGCGCTGTTGGGCTATGTACCCGCTTCGCGTTCCATCCTGGTACATGCGGGCGGAGTCATGGCCTGGTATAACATGGAGTATGGCACTGATTACAGCTTTGCGCATTTGATGCCGGCTCCAGCTCGCGGAACCCCAGCGCAGCGATTCGGGATGTTCAACGACAGTTATTCTGCGGGCTCGCGGGGCGCCGTGCCGGATGACAATGGCTCGCTCTCCGAAGGGTATGCGTTGATCGGCACGGGTAATTATGCGGATTATGACCGTAACGCAGCCCTGACCTGGATCAGAAATCAGAATAACTTTTACGGCGGTGAAACGGTCGGACCGGGCCCGGACACTAATATCTATCCCAGATGTCCGAATGTTCTCTATGAAGCCGCTTATGCGCAATCCACGCATTTAAATACAAACTATAACCGGCGCACTTACAAGCTTTGGGGTGATTTTGTCTATACCGAAGAAAATGTCACCGCGCCGTTTACCCCGCCGCACGACGGCGTGACGCGCAAGGCCATCTTTGATCCGGTCTACAATGGCCGGAATGCGATGGAATATGTGCGCGACCGGCTCGGCTACCGCCTGGTGCTGCGCGAGGCCAGGGCCAGCCGATGGGTGGAGCAGAAGGGCACCTTGCGGTTCGAGGGGAAGATTCAGAACGTCGGCTTTGGCAATATTGTCAACAGGAAGAATGTGGCCGTACTTCTGAGAGCCCGGAATGGCTCTAACGTCTACGCGGCACTTACAGACCTCGATGCAAGGGACTGGCGGCCCGATTTGAACAGCAGAGCCGATCATACCGCGGCGTGGCGTGATTTGAATTTTTCGATTTCGTTGGATGCCTTCGGAAGCATTCCTGCCGGGGAGTATGACATTTACCTGAAGATCAACGATCCCAAGGAGCAAAGCGCCAACAAGCGCTGCATCCGCTTTGCGAACAAGGGGAATGGCTGGAATGTGGATCTCGGCGCCAACTGGATCGGCTCGACCGAGGTGCTGCCCTAGTTCTGGAGATGGATCAGGATTGAGAGCGGGATAGGGAGATGGATCCGGATCTGGATTCTAGCCGGCGCAACCTATATAGAATAGCCGGCGGCTCTGCAAATCTATCAGGGGAAAGAAAAAGAACGACTTCGTGGCGCTCGAAAAGGTACTGCCTTTAACCACTGGAGATGGATGCCGCTTATTTCTCATCATGATGTCTACTTCAGCACCATGAATTTTCGCGACAAGACCAATCCGGCTTGTTCCAATCTGTAAAAATAAACTCCGCTGGGCAGCTCGCTGGCATCGATGTGGAATGAACGCTCGCCCGGCGGTAATTCCTCGTCCAGAATCATGCCGATGCATCTTCCCTGGATATCAAAGAGTGAGATGCGGGTGCGGCCCCGTTTCGCCAAAGTGAATCCGATGGTCGCCCCGGCATTGAACGGGTTGGGGTAATTCTGTTCGAGCTGGGAGATCATTCCGAGCGACTCATGAGATTCTGTCTGGACTCCCGTCGCCAGGGGTTGGCTGAACCAGGAGGTATTGCCGTCGGGATCGGTCGCCGTCGCGGTCACATAGGGCAGAGGCGGAAAACCTGTCGTTGCCAGACTGAACACACCATTGATGTCCGTCTGAGTGCTTCCCAGATACAACCGGCCTTCCCTGGCCTTGTCATTGAATATCTCGATGCGGCATCGCGGTCTGGAATTCCCTGAAATGCGGTCGGTGGAAATAGAGGTAATGATAGGCGCCTCTACCGCCCGATTGGCACCGTCGGAAAGCAGGATGCCGAGATTTCCATTGTTGGAGATGATATTGGCGGATATTGTGTTATAATAGGATGCCTGGTTTTCTATGGCTATACCATAATAGCTATGGTTGCCGATGTAGTTGTTGACGATACGATTCCCTGTCGACCGTGTCAGCGGTAAATCCGCGGCATCGCTTTTTATTGAAATGCCGCCGCTGACATTGGGAAATTTTCTCATCCACTTGCGATCCGTGCCGATGTAATTGTCGGCAATAAGATTATCGCTTGCAGAAAACAGGTAAACGCCAACCCGTTTGTTCCCCCCAATGAGATTGTTGACGATGGTATTGCTGTCACTGCGCGTACTGATGCGCACCCCGCCGTAGCCGCCATAATAACTGTTGCCAATGGTATCACTCGCGGTGCGGTTGAGGCCGACGATGTTGCCAGATACCTCATTATGATACGATGAATCGGTGATGGTGATGCCGGCGACCGGATTGCCGGAGACGATGTTGGGAATCCCGTGATCCGGCTGCAGGTTTATATGGGAGGACTTGTAAAGGGAAATGCCATAACCGTTGGATGCTGCTTTCATGCCCGTAGGATCGACCCCCACATAACATCCGGCGACACGCCCGCCATTCGATTTATCAAATGAAATGCCGCTGCCTTCTTTGAATCTGTTGATCGTCAAGGATAATACTTCGACGCCGTCCGTTTGAATGCGGATGCCAGAGGTGCGATACGGGGATAAGGAACCGTCGATTTCGATTTCCGGACCAAAGGGATTGGTGTCTCTGCCGATGAAGAGCGCCTGCGAGTTGCCGTCGATGATGGTTGCCGGGTGATAGAGAACGGGCAACTGCTCGACCGGCCTGATCGACCAGACGCCGATAGTCGCATCATAGTGGGGATCGGTCGCCGGTATATTAAAGACGATCAGATCGGGTCCTGTGTGCGCATCGGCGTCGAGCATTGCCTGACGCAGAGAGCCCGGGCCCGAATCGGCTGTGTTGAGGACTTTAAAGGTGTCTCCGTAAAGTGTTCTCCCAAAGGACAGAAGGCACAAGAGCATAGAACTCAGCCGAGACAATCGATTTCGGAACATAGGATCCTCCATCTGCAATGACAGCCCTTCATTCAGAACAGGAACCCTGATTTTGGGATTTACTGGAAACTATTAATCTGATGATGCCGCGTCATTTAATTAAGGTTTTACCTTAATTAAATTAAAATAATAAGCATCGACTGTTATCCACCATTTTGAGCTTGACTCCTGCCTCCCGGTTTGAACAGGCTGGCAAAAAACAACCTGGCAAAAGTAGAATATTTCGGAAAGCTGTATTTTCCAACCGAACTCAAAGAGAGTGCTTTGCCAGAGGCAATGGCCTCAGCAGCCAAAATTCCGCTTTTAATCGCCGGGCCAATACCTTCTCCCATATCTCGAGTGGCTAATCCAGCCGCATCACCAATGAGGAAGAGGCTGTCGATCTGTATGATATCCGTATCATTTCTGAGATAATAAGCATATCCCTTAGCATTGAAATGATGATGATCAACAAATGAAAGCCGTTCCAGTTCATGGTTAAATAGCTGCCATTGATTTTGGATACTGTCATGGTTGGCTTTTAATTTATCGAAGTAACCGCCGATTCCAATGTTCAAATATCCTTCGCTTTTAGGTACATACCATGCATATCCCGGAAGCTTGTTATTTAGAAACCAAAGATGACAGTTCTTTTCCTGATAATTATAGGAGAATTCTTCCTCAAGCGCCACGATCAATGATTCTTTTCGCCTCGGATAGACAGGCTTGAAAAAAGTGCGATATACCGGACAATAGGTTCCGCCAGCTCCTATTAAACAGGTACAACAATATTGTTCGTCAATAATATAATACTGACCTTCTTTTTGAATCTCCCTGACTTCATGGAAATGGACCGAAGCGGCTGATCGTTTGAGCAGCCAGTGGTCAAATTCATACCGGCGAATGGCATATTGATGGACCGCTATTTCAATCTCTTTACGAAAAATATGAATAATAAATTTATTGAATTTTGTCAGGCCGTGGGGATAATCCTCTTCATTGATCTGTAAATCACAGAAGACCTGTGGCGTGATCCAGCCTGCACATAATTTTTCTCTGGGAAATTCCTGTTTGTCGAGTATTAAGGATTCTATGCCGAATTGTTTTAATTTCCAGGCACAGCTGGAGCCGGCGGGGCCGCCGCCGACGATGATCACTTCTGAGTAAATCATAAATAGCCCATACTACCTTGCAGATCAGATCCTCAAACATCCAATAAAATATCAAGATCCACTCTCAACTAATCCGGCAATTAGGCTGCGGCGTTCCTGGTCTTGTCATGACGATCTGCCATAGTTGTTGATTCCGTGCTCGAAAACCTCCCGCACTACCGAGCAAATAAAAGCGCCACATGCGATAGAATCTCTCGCCATATTTGTCCCGTAATTGTGGCCATGCCCGTTCGAAATTTTGATACCAGGCCAAGAGAGTTTTATCGTAGTCCGGCCCAAAGTTGTGCAAATCTTCTATGACAAATAATCCTTCCATGGCTTTGGCGAGCTGAGCCATCGATGGGAGCATGCCATTTGGAAAGATGTATTTATCGGTCCATTTATTGGTACAAGTTGTGCTGTTATTACTGCCAATAGTATGGATAAAAGCAATGCCATTATCTTTCAGGCAGCGGTCTACAACTTTCATATAAGCAAGATAATTTCTGTATCCCACATGCTCGAGGATGCCAATTGAAAGGACAGCATCATATTTTCCATCCACTTCGCGGTAATCCTGCAACCGTATTTCTACCGGGGATCCCTTGCAAAGCTCTTTGGCGAGCCGGACCTGTTCTTTCGAAATGTTGACCGCAACGACTTTCGCGCCATATTTTTCCGCCGCAAATTTTGCAAAACTCCCCCAGCCACACCCTAATTCAAGAACCGTCATCTCTGGTCTTAGATTAATTTTCCTGCAAACCAGGTCTAATTTAGCCTCTTGAGCTTCATCCAGATTGGCGGCATCTTTCCAATAGGCACACGTGTAATTCATTCTTGAATCGAGCATGGCCCGATATAATTCGTCGCCCAGATCATAGTGTTGTTCTCCAACCTGATGAGCCCGCGATCTCTTCTGCCGGTTGAAGAGTCTTGACTGCATTACATAAAAATAAATTTTCCAGTTACCTTTGATCTTCAAATCGAACTTTGCTCTAAGCATCCTGTTGATACACTCATCCAGAGCCTCACAATCCCACCATCCATCCATGTACGATTCTCCCAGGCCTAGGGCCGCCTCAGCCACTAATCGTTGGAAAAACCGGTTGTTGTGGACCTGAATGTCCCACGGCATTTTACCATTGATTTCAATGCCTGCATCTGAAAACATCTCAAGGAGCATTTTTTCGGCCTTCATGATCTCACCTCGAGATTAAAGTTCTGCTTGATTCTTTAACGATTCAGATTAATATCCTATCGGGCAGGTCTGTTGGTTCGATTCTATCGTGCAGCGGCGCATAGTGAAGCAATCAGCCGAAAAAGGTACCCGTTGAAGCGCTTAAATGGCCACCGCCTGCGGCCAATGCTGCCGGCGAGCTTCGGTCCAGAGCGTGTTCACATAATTCAAGGCAAAGTGATTCTGCGCCAGATGCAGCCAGAACGCACCCGGTTCGGTCAGTTTCAGGTAGCCGTCCCTTTGAACCATGAGCCCGGTCTGTTCTATGACTCTCAGCCACCAGCGCACCCTGGGTGAGTCACCCCCAAAAACGGCATCGAGATCGTCCTTTGAAAAACGCGTGTCGTAAAAGCGCCAGTACAACCACCACCAGCGGGACATCTCGCTGGTAAATGGCAGGCGCAGAGCAATCGCTGAGCCCCCTGCACTCACAGCCTTGATCCAACTGTTCAAGTCGAAGGTATTGAGCACGAATCCATCCGGCAAGTGCGATCCGGCACCCGGGCCGATGCCGATGTAACCATCCCGAGTGACCGACGAATAACGCGGAGCACCATTCTGTTTAAAGCCCCAGACCGAAACCCGCTCGAAACCATGCTGCCCACACCACTCGCTGATGGCCCGGTACTGCGCCCGGCGCCGGCGCAAATTGGGCATGCGGACTGCGTTCAAGTGCAGATATTGTCCAACCGAAGTGTAGGGGAATGTGAAGATCGGGTAGGTCGTGAGCTGGTTTGCGCCGAGCTCTGCGGCTAGAGCCAGATCTGCAGTGACATCACCGACCGTCTGAGATGGTAACGCGAACATAGTATCCACATTAACCGAAGCGAAACCGCCCTTTGCAAGCAAAGCCAGCGCATACCTGGCGACCTGTGGTTCGTATCCGCGCCCGAGAACAGCAAGCATCTCAGGCTTGAAAGATTGCACCCCCAGCGACACGAGTCTGACACCGGCATCATGCAGCTTTTGCACCGTCTTGCTATCCACATCGGCCGGATTGGTCTCGATGCAGATGTCACCTGCAAGACGGAAACGCTCGCGCACACGTTTCAGTACACTCGTGATGCTTTCCATGGCCAGTGTGGGAGTGCCGCCGCCGATATAGACGCTCATGATTTCGGCAGGTCCAACGGTTTCGGCCCACCAATCCACCTCACCAATCGCCGCCCGCGTGTAGGGCTCCAGGAGTGCCTCATCATAAGGTACCTTGGTGTAGGGACAATAGGGGCAGCCGTTGCGGCAGAACGGTACATGCAGATAGAGAGAGGTATGTTCAATGCGTGGCGGCACCCAGCTCAATTGAGGCGTCTCGAAGATCCAGCGCTGACCAGCACCGACAAAATAACGGCGAGCGGCTCGCGTAACGAGTCGCGACATCCTGTAGCCTGTGTTGTTCACCAGTACCTTGCCATTCCAAGTACCGCGCTCGGGCGCAGACGCTGAAACTCGGTGAGCTCGGTGCAGGCGGCATACCCGCAGTCCGCACACGCCTCATCCGGTGCGCGACAGCAGATCCACTCACCATCCACATCGGCGACGGAAGCCACGGGGAATCGCCTTGGCCAATCGCCGGATTTGAGCGCCTGCAGACCGGCCCGCGAATTGATGACCGGCAAACCGGCCTTGATGCAGGCCAGCAGTCGGTCAATGATCGGAGCGCGCTCTTCAGCAGTCAGGAATAACTCATCGCGCCCGTAATACGGTGTGTGAAAGTAGAACATGACCCCCAAAATGGGGAACCTGGTTTCTCTTGACCAACATAAAAAGGACTCAATTCCCCCGGCTGTATTGCGGTCGATCACGAAGATCACCGCAATTTTGCGGTGCGGATTCTCGCGAACAGCGCGCTCCACCTGATTGAAATGGTCGCCGCGGCGTTTTTCAAAGACCTCAGGCAGTCCATCCATGCTGACCCAGACCAGGTCAGCACTGGTATCGAGGCCGAGCGAACCATTCGTGTAAACGTGAATATGGAAGAACCCGATCCGTTTCGCTGCGATGACAGCTTCTTCGAGGGAATGATCGCCATCGCGCCACAGCATCGGCTCACCTCCGCTAAAGTACAATTCGCGGAATCCGCGCTTCCACGCGCTTTTCATGGCGAGGATGATTTGCTCCCAGGTCATATCGGGACGGCCCGTATTGGCGACACGGCAACCGCGGCATGAAAAGTTGCAGCGGTCCGTTACAGCGAGGCCATAGATGAGGGGTTCCGGACGGCGCAACACCAGGAAGCGCCACGAGAACCTGGCATAGAAACCGAGCATATCCCACCAGGTGCTGCCAGAACTGGAAAAATCGTCGCATGTTACCATATCAGGCTCACCCCTGCTTTCTGTCAGCCTCTGTTATCTTCCAGCCTTCAGTCCAGTCTGCATACACCTGCTACAAGTTGACTTTGCCGTTCTCCACGACCGCCCTCCATGCTGCTGGTAATTTTGATCTGGCTCTCCGGGACAAGCCCACGATTCCCGTTGTACATTCCGATCGCTGTTCAAAAGACCGCAACCAGGTTCTCCTTCTGGAGAATTGTCTCGACCTTGATTCTATAGTTAGGAATCATGTAAAAACAGTCACTCCATCCTCTGATCAAATCGGCTGATTTGGGTGAGCGGGAACCACCCGAATCGACAAAGATGTGATCCTCGGTCATCAGATCGGAGAGCCGGGTAACATCGCCGCGGTTGATTGCATCGATGAAAGCCTTGACAATTTCAGCCGCATTGGATGTCATCACATACCTCTCCAGAACTTTGTGCATGCGTGATGAGCAAAATTGCGTGACAGTTTGCAGCACTGCGGAGGCGCACCCGCCAGGGAGTGTTAACTTTTGGTCAACGGAAGCAATGATTCGCTCTGAAGACAAAACATGCTTAAACCTTTTGGCCTTTTTAGCAACAACATCAGCGTTCTGGATTTGTTCCCAGATACAATGCCCCGAATCGAATCTCCAATCCCCGCTCTTCATAGACTTTCACAAAGAAGAGCAAGGCAGGGGCAAACAGGATTAAAACCCAAAACACAAACAGTAGGGATTGAAACCAAAGCCCTATTGAGACGCCCAAACACAAGACAGCGAAGACCATGGGATTACGCGTCCAGGCATATAGCCAATCCACTGCCAATTTGCGACTAAGTGCAACTGCAAAGGGTGCGCCAAGCCCTTTCACCGCGAGGTTGACCACCGTCAGCAGCGTAACACCGCTTGTGAGAACAACCAGCAACAAGCAGAATACGCTGGCACAGGAAGTGACCAGCCCGACCAATCCTGATGCGTCGTCAGGGCTCCAACGACGGCTGCGCCCGCACGCGAAACTAGTTCAAGTCCCTTTCATCGATATGAAACTTGTGCAAAATGCGATGAATAATGGGGGCCAGCACTATACTCATCACGGCAATAAATACCAGCCCGCTGAAAAGTGCATATCCGGACGCAAACCATTTTGCCGTAACCTGAGAATCATTAAGAGGGTGAACCGGTCCCATCCCTCCGAGAATCATTGAGGCCTCAAGAAGAGAATCAATCCAGTTGAACCCGGCAATCGAATGGTAGCCGAAAATTCCAATGAGGAGGGCTATCGCAATCAAGATCCCGGCCATACCTGCAGAGGTGGCCATTCGCTTAATGAAGATTGATAAGGGTGCCAGTTTTTCATTTTTCCGTTCGAACATTTCGGCTTCCAATCAAGATGCCAGCCGCGGCAGCCAGCGATTCACCTTCCTAGTGTACTCTTCGTATGATCTGCCAAATCTCTTTTTCAACTCCGGCTCTTCAAAATACACCACCATGACCTGTAAAAGGCCCCAGACCAGAGCGGCAAGAATGAGAATGGCGCAAGACGGGACGATCAAGCCCACTCCGGCTATAACGAGTACTCCTCCGACATACATTGGATTGCGAACGTAGCGGTATGGCCCGATGGCCACAAACACTTGTGGCGGATCGAAGGGCGCCGGCGTGCCCTTGCCGGTTGTAAGAAAAAGCCAGACACTCGCCAGCCCTAAGGCCCCACCGGCAATGAGTAGAATCCAGCCGAGGGGCCGCAGCCATCCCGGCAGTGCTACTCCCAGGACAGGATCGAGGCGGTGCACCAGCGCCGCAATCCAGGACCACAGGGCCACAAAGAGCGTGACAAGGATGACGCCACGCAGTGCGATGAAAATAGGCTTCTTGTTCATGGAGATCCTCTCAGGCGGGCGATGTATAGCCTGTCAGTTCCAGGTTTGCCGATGGACATCATCGGCGTGTGAATTCTCCCTGCCACTCTAATGTATCAACCCTCCCGGCCGGTAAAGTATTTCCATTCTCCTCTGGATTCGTCCACCGGACCTCCCCGCTCTGGGCGGGGTTGCCTGTTCGCTGGGCGGCCGATTTCTTCTCTCCTGTCGAGGCGGCAAGCGTCCGTGCCACCGTGAGGGCCAGGCTGACCAATGCAGCGGGATGAATTTCCTTTGTTCCAGTTTTTTCTGGCATTTTGCGGAATTTATGACTATTATGCCACAAGCAGCCCAATTCCGGCACCTTGGGGCTCGGGTGGCTTCGATGGGCATTTGAATGGCTCGGATGGAAGAGCCCGGGACTTTTATCGGATCAGAGTAAAGGAACAAGCGACGTGTGAACAGGCAGAATCCTCTGGCTTTCGGCTACATTCCCCTGGCCTCGGCCATCAGCGATATCAAAACCATGCAGGCGATCCGTCAGGATTTTTCGGCCAGCCTGGAGGCCATCGACGGGCATGAAGTGGAGGCAGAGCAGGCGGACGGGAGCACGCCCTTGATCCTGCTCATTCTATCCGGCGGAACTGAGGCCCTAATCGCCGGGCTGTTGGCTAGGCGTAATCCCGAGTTCGCACGGGAACCGGTGCTGCTCATCGCCCATCCGGGTAACAATTCCCTGGCTGCTGCATTAGAGGCCCTAGCCTTCATCCGCCAGCGCCATTTCAAAGGAGAAATCATTTTTTTCAAGGACGGAGCGGACAGCCAGGCGAGAGATATACTGAACGTGCGGGTCTGCGACCTGTTCGTCCACCGGGCCCTGCAGCTAGCCACGATTGGACTGATCGGCGAGCCTTCCGAATGGCTGGTGGCCAGCACCTTTGACGATGCGGTTTTCAAAACCCGCTGGGGGATTACGATAACCCGCTTTGCCCTGGATGCAGTCTTTGGCGGTCTCACAGACGCTCAGCCCGAAGCGGCCTTTCACGGGATCAGCGGATTTGACACCTCCGCCCTGCCGTTCCGATCGGCTTACAGGGTGTTTGATAGGCTGCAGCGTCTGGTGGCCCGTGAACAGCTGGACGGCTTGAGCGTTGAATGCTTCACCCTCTTCCAACGCTACAATACCCATGGCTGTTTTGCCTTGTCCAGGTTGAACGATAAGGGGATCATCGCCGGCTGCGAAGGCGATCTGGTCAGCACCGCCACCATGCTCTGGCTGAAATTTCTACTGGACGAGGCCGCCTGGATGGCTAATCCCGTGGAGATCGACGCCTTGAAAAAAGGGCTGTGGCTGGCGCACTGCACGGTCCCGACTACGCTGGTCACCCAATATGCAGAGGCCACCCATTTTGAGACCGGCTGCGGGGTTGCCATCGCCGGCGTGTTTGCACTCGGGCCGGTTACCCTAGTCAGGGTTGGCGGCGCGGATCTCGACCGGCTTTGGGTCGCCGATGCGGAGCTTATCGATACCGGCAGCAGTCCCCACCGCTGCCGCACCCAGGCGCTGATCCGGTTCGAGGAAGCTTCTCCTCTCGACGAATTGCTCCTACATCCGCTCGGCAACCACATGGTGCTGGTGCGGGGCCATCACGCCGCCAGGATACAGGGATGGTGGAAAATGTTCATTGCGCCATGACATCGATTGCCGGAAATCGCAGGGCACTTTTTATTTCCGTTGAGAATAATACAGCTGACTTTGCGCCAGATTGTTGGCTCTCCTGATCTCCATCTTTTGCGAATCCCTCACAGGAACACTTAGCCAGAAAAAGATGTATGCCCCTGCTGATTATCATTGCCGGTATAATACTGCCGCTGTTATACGTCGGGCTGCCCATGCTGGCTGCATTATCGTTCACCCATGGATACCCTCCTCCTCATCCGGCGCCTAAGGCTATTTTGCATACCTTCGGCGCCGATTATGGCAAAACCATGCTCTAAGGCATCCTTATTACGGTTCCGGCCATTTTCCTCTCCGGCCCTGTTTTCTATCGGCTGGTAAAAAAAGTGGAAGCCAGACCTCTGCAGGAATTCATCAGCGCGAAGCAACCGACCAAGAATGAAATGCCGGAATTTTGGTCGAGCATTATTACGGCACTGCTGCCCGTCCTGCTCATCGGGACCGCCACCGTCCCATGCATCGATCTTGACGTTCCACGAAATGGCAGCCGGTGCTCTGGTGATTGAAATGGCGGAATGCGCGGATTACTGGTCCACTTCCGGCCGTATAAAAAATAACTCCCCGCATGTCATACAGCCTCCTGGATCATGCAGCCCAGATGCCATTTTTCGCCCGTGGCACCACCTCGACCCACCCCTATATACGAGAGAATTTCGCGCAAGTGGCAGGCTAATCAAAAACCTCAAATACCGGGAAGGAGACCTGCCGACCGGAGAATCTTTCCATGGGCGAACCACTGCGGAGGGTCAGGTATGGACATTCAAACCGGATAGTGCATCGGCAGAATAGGCGAGCGTTCCATCGTATCGCGGGATAAGCCGGTTCTCATTTACTATAATTCTTCCAGCGCCAGAGGCTGCAGCGCGCATGCCAACGTTTTGTCGGCGCGCACTCGGTTATTCTGCAAATCCTCCCGCCCAACGGACGGCATTGCCGACCAGTCTCCGGAAACGCACATTGCCATGCGCCTCCGGACCATGCCCGAACATGAGGGAGACGATCCTGGCAAATTCATCCCAGTGTTGGTACGAAAGCCGGCTATGATGCAGGAAGGTCATCCCCTTGCCCCTTTCAAGCAGAGCCCGGAAGGAGGGCGAAAAATTGACCCACCCTCCGGTACCAGGGCAGCCGCACCAGAGGCGCAGCGATCTTAGGACGCCTAGGCTTGATCTCCGGCGCAGGCTGAAATAAAACGGCCACTGCCGCGGTTATTCTGGCAAAAAAGTACCTCATCCCGGGAGATCTCTCATGGTTCATCATCTTCACCGCGAACAGACAGTCCGCGCCACTCTGGAGGAGGTTTGGGCTTTCTTCTCCGATCCCCGTAACCTGGATGCCCTCACGCCGCCCGATCTGGCCTTCCGCATCATCGGCCAACCGGCCGCCCACATGTACCCCGGACAAATGATCGAATACCGCATCAGCTTTATCAAGGGGATATGGTCGAAGTGGCTGACCGAGATCGCGCATGTGGAGGAACCGCACTACTTTGTCGACGAACAGCGCACCGGCCCCTACAAGCTTTGGCATCATGAGCACCGCTTCATCCCGAAGGGGGAGGAGATCCTACTGGTCGATCATGTCACCTATGTGGTGGGGTTTGGCCTCATCGGCGATCTGCTGGCGCGGCTCTGGATCAACCGCAAGCTGGCCTGGATCTTTGATTTCCGCCAGCGCAAAACAGCCGAGCTGTTCGGTCCCGGGTCAGCAGCGTAGCCCTTCGAGCGGCTGCTGTGTCCTTCCCTATTGGCTCTTCCCCTCCGCCCTGCAGGTCTCCCATCGCAGGTAGGGCTTGAATTCATCCGGGGCGCCGGGAAAGGCCATCGCAAACTCGCCGCTCAATTTCCCAGTCGCCTCCAGCTTGTAGCTGAGCCGGAACCTCGGCCCTGAAGCGCTGGACTCGCTCAGAAAGACGGCCTCGCCCGCCGACGGGGAATGCACGACGTACCGGATGACATGTCCTTCGTTGTCATAATAATCGGCCTTGACGCCCTCGGGTCCGGTAAAGAGGATCATCAGGTCGTCGTGACGTGAAGCCGGCTTGCCATCGCCAGCCGGGGTGATCGCATAGCTGGTCCGGATGATCACCCGGTCTTGGAGTCCGCGTGTGAAGGTTGCAGTACCGGCTCCGGCGTGCGCGGAATCGCATGCCACCCACTCCCCGAGCAGAAAAGTGTAGGGCCCAAGCTCAGCCGGCTCTGCGGCGAAAAGGGCCGGACCCAGCGCCATCCATAGAGCCACTCCGGTATAGATCACAGATCGCATAATAATCCTTTCTTCCATGGGCACTAAAAGCCCGGGTGTTGTTTGAAAAGTCTGCTGCGTCGTCACTCCGGCAGGATCCCGTTCCCTTCACGGCAGTGAAGCGGCTGAAGGGATACATCACCGGAACATTTTTAATATCGTAACAGCGATAGCCCACCAGGGATTCCTCCGCATATGGAGCGTCCGGCCCCGGCACCGGGTGTCCAAAGCCGGTTCCCTTCGGCGCCTTTTGCGGATAGGTGCCGAGCGCGAAGGCGGGCGAATCCTCCAGGCGCAGCGGCCAGGTCATGGGCAGCCGGCCGGAAGGCGCTGAATGTTGAGCGCGGGTCCGAGGAGCATGTCCTTGCCGCGCAGGCGGGCCTCCCGGCCGATCGAATGCCAGAACGCACGGAGATGGAGTGTTTTCAAAAGTCCATACATGGAAAAGCCTCACAGTATTCATTGCGGTTTTCTTGGTTCAGATTCGCTGACCGTATTCTCTTGCATCATCCACAAAGCGGATGATCTTCTCCCCGCTATCACTTGGTAAAGGATACAATCTCCGGCCGCACCTGGAAGGCAGCAGCGATCCGGCCAAGGATTTTTCCAGCTTTTCGGTGTTCCCCTCTATTAACGTGCAGGTGGCCTATGGTTTTATCTCAACCTTCCCAATTTCAAATTCAAGGCGATGCCACCCCAATTCTGCACCTTGTTGAGGTTCGCCCATCCGTAAAGTCCCGCAGCCAAGCTGCTGTTGAGGTGATAAAAGAGCTGGACCTCCAGAGGCAGACCAGCCCGAGGGCTGATCGCTTTTCTTGCACTCCCCGATGCAAAGATGTTCAGACCACTCCCGCGTGATCCGGTCACCCGTGCGACACCGGCAGCGATGGAAGCCTGCCAGCGGGAGTGCCTCACCGAGGGACCGAGCAATAGGGCCGTATCATAAAACTCATCGTCAAACAGCCCCGCCGAATTGACGGTCGTCCGCATTGACAGAAGGATCGCACCGTTTTGCAGTCCAGCATGGAGATTCCCCGCCATATCTCCGAGTGAGCAAATCCCCAATCCACCACTGATCCAATAGCGCAAACTCTTGGTTTCCGCGGTGGCCGGCACTGGGGCAAGGCTGATTCCGGCCAGTTGGCAAACCAGGACAAAACCACGGGTATATCGATTGAAAGATATCGGATGCATAGCATTCCTCCAGCTTCGCGGGGCATTACCATAAAGCTGCGATAGCGCCGGCATCCATCACTCCAGCGGCCGGTACCATCGCGGCAGGAAACGGGGGACCCGTTTCATATAGTCCCGGTAGGCCGGCATTCTTTGGATCAGATCGCGCTCTTCCAGCCAGGACTGCATCGCGATCCAGACCACTGCGAGAGCCACAGCCAGCGCAAGCGTCCGGGTGGGCCTGAGGAGAATAAAGGCCGCGAGCATCAGCAGGAGGCCGCCATGAATGGGATGACGCAGTCTGGCATAGAGACCATGCTGGATAAGCTGATCTTGCATGGAGGGCATGGCGGCACGGTGCTGCAGTGCGTTCAGAGCGAGGAGGACAATCAGACCGCCGAGGAGGTTCAGGCACCACCCGATCGTTTCTGCCACAAGCGAGGGTGAAAAAATCAGCGGTGAACGCTCGTGTCCAGCCAAAACCAATCCGATGGTCCAGACCGGAATGCCCAGGATGTTACGGAGGATAAAAGTCATCCTGCGTCCGCGGTCTTCGCCGAAGCGGCGGCCGGCGCCAGATTCTTAACGATCAGATAGATGCAAAACCAGGGCCCACTGATACCTGACACGCCAGCGAGGAACCGCATCAGTTTTTCTGTCGCAGTGTGACCCAGTCCTCGAGCACGCCCATGCCGGCTGTAAAGCTCTCGCCAGAACAGACGAGGGGCGCGGCGTCGCGCTCCTCCCGGCTGATGATCACATCGCTGCGGCGGATCAGTCCGCGCGCCTGGTAACGCTGAAATAGTGCATCGCTCATCACCTCAAAATAGGAGATGAGCTTGCGATGATACGGTGTGATAACGGCAACCGCGATGTCGGAGTAAGTCCGCGTGCCGTAGTGGGTGCCAAGGAGTTCGCCGGCGGCCACTTTCCGTCCCTCCCGTAAAGTCGAATCCGCCAGGATGACATGAAAAATGCCGAACTGAAAATCCGGATAGCGGTCCGATTGGATCCAGAGTTGCGTACCGAGGAATTCCTCGAAGCGCCAGACCACCGTGCCGTTGACCGGCGCGTAAATTCGCGCGTTCTCCCAACCCGAATTGCCGTTCAACCAGAAATAGTGCTTCATGCTGCGGCAGTGCTCATACTCATCGGAATAGTCATGTCCGACCGCAGAGCGGAATTTTGATATCTTGTAGACCCGGTCAAAATCGATATAATGGACATCGACAAATCGCGGGTAGCCCCAGGTATCGACGTCCCAGTGGCAATTCATCGTGACCCAGTTATCGAGGTGGCCGCCGGCCGTGAAAATACCATCCTTGCAAGTCAGGGGATCGGCATCGCGCGCTTGCCTGCGAATGATGAATTCATCTGTTGTGGAGATGCCGCATTCTCCATAGGTGCGCCACAAGGAATCCGTGATCACCTCGAACCATGAGATCAGCCGCCGGCCCTGGGTGGAGTTGACACTCACAGCGATGGCTGAGGGGATCAGGCGGTCCACATAGTCGCCGACAGGTTGCCCGGCCTGCACGGTCTGGCCGGCGCCCAGCGATTCGAGGGGAGCGAAATTGAACAGGTGGAACTCGAAATCGGGGTACTCCTGCGCCTGGATGACCATCTCCAGGGCAGGCTGGTTCTGGACCAATCGGACGATCTTGCCATTAACCGGCGAAGAGACAGTGAGGCTCGACCACTCCAGATCGGGACGGGGCTCGAAATAGTGCAGCATACTGCGGCAGTGCTCGAGATCATCCGAATAGTCCACGCCGGCGGCGGAGCGGAATCTGGAGATCCGTGCCATCCTCCCCGCATCGATAAAATTATGGCGGACGAACCGGGGGATGGGATTCCGGTCAAAATCGAAACCGGATGGCGGCGCTGCAGGATTTTTTTCTTCCCTGCAGCCCGGATTCAGGGCCAGCAGAAAAAGTAGGACCCTCGAGAGCAGAAGGATGGTTTTCCCTGTCCGCATGGATCACCTCTCCTCCAATCAGCCCGGTTCGTGACCGGTTGCGCACCAGGTGCCAGGATCTCCGGGCAGGATCCATACTACCGCAGCCTGAGCGTTGCCTTTGTGCATAGAGCCCTTCACTTCTTCATCTGCTTGAGGGCCTTGTTGATGAAGCGGCCGAACTCCCTGTCTTTCCGGCGTTTCTCCAGATACGACATCTCGTAGTAATCCGACTCTTTCTTCAGCTTTAAATAATTGTTGTAGCGTTCTTGGCTCAGCGTCCCTGCTGAAACGGCGGCCCGCACCGCGCAGCCGGGTTCCTGAACGTGGCGGCAGTCGCTGTAACGGCAGCGGCTCCCCAGGGTCTGGATCTCGTCGAAGCCCTGCTCCATGCCCTCGCTGGCGCCGAGGAGACCGAGTTCGCGCATTCCCGGGGTGTCGATCACCATGGCGCCATTTTCGAGGGGGATGAGCTGCCGGCGGGAGGTAGTGTGGGTGCCCTCGCCGGTTGCGCTGACCTCCCTGGTGCTCAAGATCTCGCGTCCGAGTAGGCGGTTGATCAGGGTGGTCTTGCCGACGCCGGAGGAACCGAGTAGGCAGCAAGTCATGCCGGGTGTCAGCAGCGCCCGGAATTCCTCCATGCCGGCACCCGTGGTGTTGCTGAGGGGGAGAATCCGCGCGCTGATCCCGGCGGTGCGGACGGCGGCGATCATCTCCGTCAGCGCTTCGGGCGTGACCAGGTCGGTTTTGCTGAGGAGGATGACCGGCTCGACCCCGCCGTCGGCGGCCATCACCAGATAACGGTCGAGGCGGCGTATATTGAAATCGAAATGGCAGGACTGGATGATGAAGGCCAGGTCGATGTTGGCGGCGATCATCTGGTACTCCACCCGCTCGCCGGCTTTACGGCGTCGCAGGAAGGAGCGGCGCGGGAGCAGGCTGTGAATGATCGCCGCCGAGTCGTCGTCATAGTATTGCGCTTCAACAAAGTCACCCACGCAGGGCAGTGCATCCGCCGCATCGGCAAGAAAGTAAAATTTGCCGGCCAGTTCCGCGGGCACTTCGCGCAGGCCGTTAAGGATCCGGAAGGCCCCACGGTCGACCGCGGAAACGCGGGCCTGGGCGTGTCCTTCAGGGAGGGGAATGTCAAGGGGCTCGTTCATGGCGTCCTTTCGGCCTTTAATCTGTTTATATCTTACAAAGAACTGGGCATAAAAGCAAGCATCATTCGCAGCGGCGGGGAGCGGCGCAAAAGATGATCCGGCTCACACAATGCAAGACAGGTCTCCGCAAAACCGGATCATCATGCCTATATTAGAAGGGAAAGCAACCGGGATAGTCAGCAGGGCAGGCGGAAGGGCGGTGGAGAATGATGAGGAGCAGCGGTTGGATGGTGGCCATCTTGGCGGGATTTGCGCCTGCCCTGTTGGCACAAACCGGTTTTTGGTACTCGGAGGCGGAAGCCGCGCGGCGGCTGGCGCACATCCAGGAGATTGCGGCCTTGAGCGGCGGCAAGATCGAGATCACCGTTATCCGCATGCCGGACCCCCAAAGTGCAAGTACGCACGGTCCACTCACCAGGCCCGATTCTGCGGAGAGGCCATCCACCCCTGAGCTGACTGCCAGCCCCGCACCGGAATCGACCTTGCTTCTGGACCCCTCGGCGGACAGCCTCAGCGCGCCAGCCGCGCAAGCTGTGCCGTGGGGTGCCGAGTTCGTCGCGCCGCAGGATCCGGATAAAAAATGGCGGGAGCAGTTCGATCTCGCCCTCGCTCTCGAAGAGACGAAATCCTGGCGCGAAGCCTTGATAGTCCTGTTACACCTCTCCGATACTTATCCCGATCATCCCCGCCGCGGCGATTGCTTTTACGAGATGGGCGAGTGCCTCACCGCCCTGAGCAAACCAGCCCTGGCACAGCGGGCCTTCCGCCAGGTGCTGCAGTACCCCGGCAGTTCCTTCTACGACGACGCCCTGCTGCGGCTTGCGGCGGCCCTCGTCCGCGAGGGTCATGCCGCCATGGCCCACCCCTACCTAGAGCGACTGCTCTCCACACTGCCCGAAAGCGAATTCGCCCCCCTTGCGCAGGCGCTGCTCAAGGCGATCTAGTCCTCTCATAAGAAGGCTTGAATCCCAGAAAAAACGGGTGTATTCCGTGCGGTGGCGTAAGGCTTGTGATGATTTCCCCCTTGTAAAAACTCAAAAAAATAGTTTTTTTCACTTGACATACGTGATAAAATAGGCTATCTTACAGAGTCGAAACGTTTCGACAATTTTACCAGTAATGAGGCACCAAAAGCATGTAATTTACTATTTTTTGACGAATTTAAAAAGAAAATCGTTTCGATGAATGTGACCATTCGCGAAGTCGCGCGTGAAGCGGGCGTGGCGGTTTCCACTGTCTCCCTGGTCCTCAACCATAAGGGACGCGTTAGCCGCGAGACCGAACGCAAGGTACTCGAAGCTATCGAAAAACTCCACTACCACCCGCAACGCTCCGCGCGCGGCCTCGTCACCCGACACAGCGGCAACCTCGGTTTCATCCTCAGCTCCGACCACTTTTCTAACGCAGAACCCTTTTACACCAAGATATTCCTCGGCACCGAATTCGAAGCCCGCTCCCACGATTACTATGTGCTCCTGACCACAATCGAGCAGCAGTTTTCCGAAAAAAATATCCCCCGCTTCCTGCTGGAAAAAAATGTCGACGGCGTCATCCTCGCCGGCACAGTGCCCCAGAAGATCCTCGACTACATCAAGGAACGGGCCCTTCCCTGCGTGCTGATAGACTATTATCCGACGACGGGGAATTACTCTTCCGTGCTGATTGACAACGCCGATGGCATCCGCCAGGCGGTGAACCATCTCATCGAAAAGGGCCACCGCGATCTGGTCTTTGTCGGCGGCGATTTTCAGCATCCCGGCATGCGCGAGCGGCGGGAGGCCTTTTGCCAGACCATGGCTGAGCATGGCCTCGATGCCAGTGCGCCGCGGATCTTCGCCGATGCCCTTCTCAGCGGCGCCCAGGAGGGTTTTGAGGCCGCCGTACAGGCCCTCGAGAACGGGATAAAGGCGACCGCCTTCGTTGCGGCCAATGATGCCCTGGCTAGCGGCATCCTGCGCGCCTGCCGTGACCGCAAGCTGCGCATCCCGGAGGACGTCGCCATCACCGGCTTTGATGATGTCGAGACCGCCATCACCGCCCGGCCGACCCTGACCACTCTGCACGTTCCTAAAGAGGAGATGGGCGCGCTGGCCGTGCGTTTGCTGGTCCAGCTGATCGCGGGGACAGCTTCAGTAGGCACCAAGATCGTTGTTCCGGTCCGGCTGGTCTGCCGGGAATCAACCTGAACGGCGGGCGCCGACATCCGGATGTCGTGCTTCATTCCGGAGCCCGCCTGCTATCTATTAAGTATGCAATCAGACGCCATCGCCACTACAAACTGTGACCGAATAAAAGAGAGGAGGTGAGACGGCCGGTAGTCCGCCCGCAAGGCGGATCCAGGCCGGCAGCCCTGTATTCCCGCACTCTTCCCAGGATTCATCGCTGCGTTGGGCTCGCCTGGCTTTTTCGCAACCATTTGCTGTTTACCCTAATCAACCTGGAGGAGTAACTATGACACTTTGCAAACAAGTCCTGTGGGGCGCCTTGATCCTTTGTCTGGGAATGGCCCTGCAGCCTGCCCTTGCCCAGATCAATACGATCAGCAATGGCGATTTCGAAAACGCCGAACTCCCCGCCAACTGGTACAAGGTCGATGCCAACGATGCCGAAGTCGCCTGGGCGACGGATCAGTACCGTTCCCCGCAGCGCTCGCTCAAGATTTCCGAGAGCGGCGGCGCCGATGCTCCGGCCTGGCAATCCGCCAACATGGCCAAGCTGGAATGGAATCCGACCACCGGCATTCCCGCCAACATCGAGATGGTGATCGGCGGCTGGGTCAAAACCGAAAATGTCAACACCGCCCCCACTTCGGCGGCTTCCGAGATCACCCTCAGTTTCACCTTTTACGACAAGTCCAAAAACATGATCTTCGGCCAGCCCGTCACGATTCCGATTCCCCAGAATCAGGCCAGCATCGGCTGGACGGAGATCAAGAACAGCGCCCCGGTCATTCTGCCGGCGGATGCCGACTCGATGATCATCACCTTTGCTTTCGGTGCCAATGCCACCGGCACCGTCTGGTTGGATGACCTCTTTATGAAGGTGGCGCCTGGAGCCAGCGGCTGGCTCGGCGATCTCTATAATGCCAATTTCGGCGTTCCGGCGGGCTGGTTCTTCTGGAAGGACCGGATGAGCGAAGGTGAACAGGATTATGGCACCGTCACCCTCACCGACAAGTACGCCCATCGCGGGCGCTATTCGCTGCTGGTCGCCGATGACGCCACCAACCCCGCCGAGGTAGTCGCGATCTCCGACCGCAATGCGGTTGAACCCGGCCGCTCCTACGGCCTCTCCGCGTGGGTCAAGCTGGAGAATACCACCGTCAATCCCAAACGGGATATCGAGCAGGCGATCTTTTTCACCATCACCTACCATTCCGGCGAGGCGGGTTGGGCCGAAGTGGGTGGCGAGGATTTTGTCGTCGTAGATCAGTCCAGGGACAATTCGGATTGGCGGCTCTACTCCTTCACCTTCAAGGTGCCTGCCAATGCCTCGCGGATCTCGGTCCGCGCCCGCATGCAGCATCAGGCTACGGGCAACACTTACTGGGATGATATCCGCATCTATCCGCTCGGCATTGCCAAGGCGAACCTTAACTTTGACGAATCCCAGCAACCCGCCAACTGGTCCGGCTATGCACACGGCGATGCGACGGTGGAATGGGCCACGGATGTCTGGCGTTCAGCCGAACGTTCCCTGAAGATCAGCAAGACGGCCGGCAGCGCCGATCCCCTGTGGATCTCCGGCAACATGGCCAAGCTGCAGTGGAATCCGACCACGGGCATACCGCCCAACATCGAGATGGTGATCGGCGGCTTTGTCAAAACCCAGAACGTCAATGTCAATCCGGCGAATGCGGCCCAGGAGATTCAGCTGGCGTTCTCCTTCTACGACAAGGACAAGAATCTGATCTTCGGCCAGCCGGTGGTGCTCAAGGCGCCGCAAGCGCAGGCGAGCACCGACTGGACCGAAATCAAGAATGAGGCCCCGATTGTGCTGCCCGTCGACGCCGATTCGCTGGTTATCAGCTTCGGCTTTGGCGCACAGGCCACCGGCACTGCCTGGCTGGACGATATCTTTATGAAAGTGGCACCCGGCGCCAGCGGCTGGATCGGGGATCTCTACAACGCCAATTTCGGCGTCCCCGAGGGCTGGTTCTTCTGGAAGGGCGGCATGTCCGAGGGCATCGGGGATGAAAAGGGCATCGTCACCATTACCAGCAAATACGCCCACAGCGGCCTCTATTCGCTGCGCGTCTCCGACAATGCGACGAATGGGGATGAGGTGGTGGCCATCTCCAACCGCAATCCGGTGCAGCCCGATACCGAGTATCTGATCTCCGCCTGGGTCAAGCTTGAAGGGGCCACGGTCAACACCACCAAGGACGTCGAAAAATCGATCTTCTTCACCGTCACCTACCACTCGGACGAGGCCGGCTGGGCCGAGCGTCACGGCTCGGACTTTTTTGTCGTCAATCAGAGTGCGGCCGACCGCGACTGGGCGCTTTACACCTTCCGCATCAAAACCGAGCCACTTGACCGGCGCATCTCGATCCGTGCCCGGCTGCAGCACCAGGCGACCGGGGATGTCTACTGGGATGATTTCCAGGTGATGCCGATCGCCCAGGTGGCCAATGGCATGGGTTTTGAGGCCGACCTGCCCGCCTACTGGACCAAGGTCAATGAAAGCGGTGCGACCCTGGCCTGGACCAGCGACGTGGCGCGTTCGCCGCAGCGCAGCTTGATGATCCAGAAGGGCTCGGGCAATGAAACCCCCGCCTGGCAGACCAGCGCAAACATGGCCAAACTGCAGTGGAATCCGACGACGGGCATACCGGCCAACATCGAGATGGTGATCGGCGGCTGGGTCAAGACGGAGAATGTCAATGTCAATCCGGTAACCGCCGACGGCGAGATCCACCTCGTTTACACCTTCTTCGACAAGAACAAGGCCGTCATTTTCGGCCAGCCGGTCGTCCTCAAGGTCCCCCAGACCCAGACGACCAGCGACTGGACCGAAATCAAGAACGACGCCCCCATCGTTCTTCCGACCGATGCCGACTCCATGAGCATCCAGTTCGCTTTTGGCCCTGCCGCCACCGGCACGGTCTGGCTGGATGATATCTTTATGAAGGTGGCCCCAGGGGCCAGCGGCTGGCTTGGCGATCTCTACAATGCCAACTTTGGCGTGCCTGCAGGCTGGTTCTTCTGGAAGGACCGGATGAGTGAGGGCGAGCAGGATTACGGCACGGTCAGCATCACCCGTGATGCCGCTCATACCGGTGATTACTCCCTGCTCCTCTCGGATGAGGCTTCCAATCCGGCCGAGGTGGTCGCCATCAGCGACCGCAACCCGATCCTGCCCAACCGGCTCTACACGGTGCAGGCCTGGGTGAAAACCGAGGGCGTGACCATCAACACGACCCAGGATGTCGAAAAATCGGTCTTTTTCACCCTGACCTATCATACCAATGAGGCGGGATGGGCGGAGGTTGGTGGCACCGATTTCTTTGTCGTCGACCAGAGCGTGGCGGACAAGGACTGGACCCTCTACACCTTCACCGTCGCACCGCCAGCGAACGCGACGCGCATGTCAATCCGGGCGCGCATGCAGCATCAGGCTACCGGCAAGGTCTACTGGGATGATTTCGCGGTGGTCGAGGGCAATGTGACCCGGGTTCCCGGCCAGGAAACAGCCGCGCTGCCGGCGGTTTACCGCCTCGCCCAGAACTATCCCAATCCCTTCAATCCCGAGACGCGGATCAGCTTCTCCCTGCCGAAGGAAGACCGGGTCAAGCTGGCGGTCTACGATCTCCTCGGCAATCTCGTCCGCACCCTGATCTCCGCTAAAATGGCCGCGGGCGAACACCAGATCCTCTGGGACGGGCGCGATGAGAACAACCAGATGGCCGCCTCCGGGATATATGTTTACGTTCTCGAGACCAAAGACGCACGCATGATGCGCAAGATGACCCTGCTCAAGTAAAACCGCATATGCCACGCACCCATCCGGGTGCGTGGCATACTGCTATAATGGGAGCCACCCATGCGACTTGAACGTGTTTTATGGCTGCTAGCCGTGGCCTGTGCGCTGGCGGCGCCGCTGCTGGCCGGGACGACCGGAAAAATTGTCGGCCGCGTTGCGGATGCCGGATCCCGTGAGGGTTTGCCCGGCGCCAATATCATCGTGGAGGGGACCAGCCTCGGCGCCGTCTCCGATCTCGAGGGGCAGTACCTGATCCTGCGGGTGCCGCCGGGGATCTATACCCTGCGCGCCAAAATGCTCGGCTATACCGAGATGACCTACGACCGGGTGCAGGTCTCGATCGACAAGACCACTACGGTCGATTTCAGCCTCTCCCAAACCGTTCTGCAAACCGGCCAGACCATCACGGTCACGGCCACCAAACCGCTGGTCGAACGCGATCTGACCTCCACGGTCGCTACGGTCAATTCCGAGATCATCGGCCGCCTGCCGGTCGATAACATGCAGGATGTTATCAATCTGCAGGCCGGTGTGGTCGACGGGCACTTTCGCGGCGGCCGCAGTGGCGAGGTGGGTTACCTCATCGACGGCATCTCGATCAATGATGTCTATTCCGGCAGCTCCGCGGTGCAGGTGGAGAATACCGCCGTGCAGGAACTGCAGGTGATCAGCGGCACCTTCAATGCCGAATACGGCCAGGCCATGTCCGGCATCGTCAACGTGGTCACCAAGGAAGGCGGCGAATCGTATCACGGTTCACTCACCAGCTATGTCGGGGATTATGTCAGCACCCATACCGACATCTTCTGGAATGTCGACGCCTTCAATCCGATCTCCAACCTCGAAGGCACTCTGAGCGGACCGGTCCCCGCCCTGCACAACCGGCTGACCTTTTTCGCCTCCGGCCGCTATTATGATAACGAGGGGGCGCTCTACGGACGCCGGATCTTCCTCCCCTCCGACTCGGCCAACTTTCCCAGTAGCGATGTGCGCGACTGGTATATCGAGTCACATGGCAAGGGCCGGCGTTTCACTTCACAGCAAGATTTTGCGCACTACGCCGACAGCCTCAAACAGAGCACCGATTATGTGGCCATGCGGCCGAGCCGGCGATATACCGGCCAGATCAAGCTGGCGTACAAGCTCTCCAACGCCAACAAGCTCGAATATGAGGGGCTGGTGCAGCGGCAGAAATACCGCGAGTACGAACACCAGTTCCGCCTCAATCCTGATGGCGATTTCTGGCGCCATCAGCTCGGCTGGAACAACAACCTGACTTGGACCTCGGTGCTGAATCAGCGCAATTTCTTCACCGTCAAGATGGCGCGGTTTTACACCGACTACAAGCAGTATGTCTATGCGGATCCGTACGATGCGCGTTATGTCAATCCCAAACTGCTCGACGCGGCCAGCGGCAATGCCTTCCTCACCGGCGGCCAGCAGATGTGGCACTTCCTGCGCAACACCACCACCAGCGTCGGCAAGGTAGATTTCACCTCACAGGCGACCAACGAGCACCAGCTCAAGATGGGACTGGAATACCGTCAGCATCGGATGTGGCTGCGCTCCTTCGAGATCCGCCTCAACCGCGATACCCATTGGAAGCCTTATGTCCCAGCGGTGACGAAGAATGTCCAGAACAACGACGAATACCTCCTCCATCCACTCGAGGTATCGGCCTATGTGCAGGACAAGATCGAGTTGGCCTACATGGTTGTCAATGCGGGGGTGCGCTACGATTATTTCAAGTCGGCCGGGGTTGTGCCCGTCGATTTTCTCCAGCCCGCGGCCTCCCCGCTGCGCACGCCCAAAACCAGCCAGCAACTCAGTCCGCGTTTCGGCCTCTCGTATCCCATCACCGACCGCGGAGCGATTCACATCTCCTATGGCCATTTCTTCCAGATCCCCAATTTTGAATTCCTCTTCTCGAATCCCGATTTCGAGCTTTACGCCACCTCCGATTACGGGAGCACCTCACCGCCCGAGCGGGTGCCCAACACCATCGGCAATGCCGAGCTCAAACCGCAAAAGACCACGATCTACGAGATCGGTTTGCAGCAGCAGCTGGGGGCGGATCTCTCTCTGGAGGTAACCGCCTATTTCAAGGATATCCGCAACCTCCTCGGTACGGAGATCCTCCACACCACGACCGGCATCCGGTATGCCCGGTACATCAACCGGGATTACGGCGGGGTCAAGGGATTGACCTTCGCCTTCGAAAAACGGCTGACAGGAGGATTCGGCGCGACAGTCGATTACACCTATCAGATCGCGCGCGGGGACGCCTCCGACCCAGCCTCGGCCTTCCTCGATGCGCAAGCCGGACGCGAGCCGCAGAAGCAGCTGGTGCCGCTCAACTGGGACCGCACCCACAGTCTTAATCTCTCGCTCACGGCCGGCGATGCCCGGGTCTGGTCGGCGAGCCTGATCGGCCGTCTCGGCAGCGGGCTGCCCTACACGCCGACCCAGCAGAATGTGCGTACCGCGGTCGAGAACAGCGAGCGCAAGCCCGCCTTTTCTAACTTTGATTTCTACGCCTACCGTAATTTCAAGGTAGGGAAGCAGAATCTCAACATCTTTGTGCGCATCTACAATCTCCTGGATCAGAAAAACGAATTGGATGTGTACAGCGATACAGGCCGCGCCAATTACACCCTGTCGGCGCAGACTTCGGGGACGATCTTTGGCGTCAACAGCCTCTCCGAATATCTCGCCCGCCCCAATTTTTATTCCGATCCGCGGCAGATCCTGGCGGGTATCGGGCTTGAGTTCTGAATCAAAACGAGAAAGTGGTGATTATGAATCGCCTGAAAATACTCTGCTGCCTGCTCCTGGCCCTCTCCCTGCAGCCGCTCTGGGCCCAACGCAAACCGGATCCGCATGTCGGCGCCCTGCCCAACACGCGCTGGGGCACGATGGACGGCAACGTGGTGCGCACGGTCTTCGCCAACCACGGTGAAATCGCCAACTGGGATGAGCCGGCCTGGCCCTCCGGCGAATGGCCCAAAGGAAGCGGCCACACCTACGTCGACGGTGTTGCCCTCATAGTCGCAGCCCCCATCGTCGATATCCGCGGCAAGCGTTATCACGACGTAGTCACTCGCTATCGCGAGGATATGTCGACCTCGCCGGATGGCATCCCCTGGGGCTTTGCCCCCCTGCCGGGCTATTTCAATCCGGATGTCAAGACCAACATCCACAATTATCCGGCGATGAGCAACGACCCGACCACCTGGCCGGCCACCTGGCCCGATCAGAATTCAGAGTGGGATGGCCAGTGGAACGGCTTTTTCGGCCGCGGCAAGACCAACGCGGATCTCGAGACCTATTTCGTCTTCGACGACGACCCCGATGAAAAATTTCTCTATTACCCCGATCCGGCGGATTCGTCGCGCCGTGGCCTCGGCATCGAAGTGGCTTCCCGCCTCTTTCAGTGGAACCAGGTGCTCGCCCAGGACTGCATCTTTTCCATTTATTTTATCACCAACGAGGGCAAAAAGAATTATGACAGCACCTATTTCGCCTTCCACATCGATTGGGGTATCGGCGGTCATGATGATTCCGCCGACGATGCCGGCAGTTATGACCTCGACCTCGACATCGCCTGGGCTTTTGACGGCAACGGCTACGGCAGTCCCAACAACTGGGCGCCTGTCGGTGTGGCCGGCTTCGCTTTCCTCGAGAGCCCCGGCATCTTCCGTGACAGCCGCGACAACGACCATGACGGTCTGATCAACGAACGGCGCGACAGCGGACCTGGGGTGTTCCTCTCCACCTATCCCTACGGGGTCGATGACATCAAGGCCTTTCAAGACTTTTATCCTGACCGCGAGATCAAGCCGCATTGGTCCGGCGATGAGAACATCAACTGGGATCCCTATTCGGATCTCAACGGGAACGGTCAGTGGGATGCCGGCGAGCCGCTCAACGACGATCTCGGCGCCGACGGCCTCGATCCCAACGACAGCAATTATCCGGGACCCGATGCGGGCGAGGGCGATGGCATCCCCACCGCTGGCGAACCCGATTTCGATTTTCTCGACAAGGATGAATCCGACCAGATCGGTCTGACCGGCTTTCAGGTTTTCGTGCTGCACGAGTACAAAATGGAGAACGATGAGGCCTATTGGAATGGCCTGAAATCGGCACCGCCGCCGCGTGAAAAACTGGTGCAGAACACCAATTTGGGCATGTTCTTCAGCTCCGGTCCCTTTGAACTGAAAGCGGGCGACACCCAGTTCTACTCCATGTCGCTCCTCTTCGGTGAGGACCAGGCCCAGCTGGCCCGTGAGAAAAAAACGGTGCAGCAGATCTACAACGCCACCTATCAGTTCGCCCGGCCCCCGGACAAGTCGCGTCTGACCGCGGTACCCGGCGACCACAAGGTCGTGCTCTATTGGGATGATACGGCGGAAAAGTCATGGGATCCCTTCCTGCAGGCGCATGATTTCGAGGGCTACCGCATCTACCGCACCACCGATGCGGAATTCTCCGAGGCCCAGGTCATCACCGATTCGTACGGCAAGGCGCGCTTCCGCAAGTACATCGCTGAATTCGACCTCAAGAACGGCATCAAAGGACTACACCCGATCGACATCGAGGGCATCAAATTCGACCTCGGCAAGGACACCGGTTTGCGCCACTATTATGTCGATACCGACGTCGAAAACGGCCAGACCTATTACTATGCCGTGGTCCCCTATGACCGCGGCCTGGTGACCGTCACCTCAACCGGCGTGACCTCCGGGATATCCCCCTCCGAGGCCTCCAGCGTCATCCGCGTCAGCGCCGCCGGGGTAGTGGAGTATGTCGACATCAACTGCGCGGTGATCACTCCGCGCGCGCCTGCCGCGGGGTACCAGCCGCCACAGCTGGCGGGCGGGCTGCAGCATAACGGTCCCGGCACCGGCCGGCTCGAGGTGGAGCTGCTCGACGCCAATGCCCTGCAGGATAACGCCACCTATGAAGTGGTCTTTCATGACACCTCTGCCTTCGCGCTCAACCGCAGGGCGACCTTCGACTGCAACAATACCGCGTCGCAGGTCAAGTTGCTCGAAGGAGCGCAGTTGGAGGAGGGCCTCGGCACCACCCCGGTTCTGGAAGGAATGGTGCTCCATGTCAACGGCGACACCACCTGTCAGGTCATTGAGGCCGAGACCGGATGGGTCAAGGGCCAGCATGGCTGGAGCTTCCGCGTGGGCAAGAATGCCAGCCTGAGCGGGCGCTTCGTCCCCTATCCCGCTGATTTCGAAATGACCTTTTATGATCACATCGTCGACACCTCGCAAGCCCTTCTGTTCGGCCAACAGGCGATCGCCGTGCCCTTTATGATCTACAATACCACCGAAGGGCGCGTGATGGATTTTCTCTTCGGCGACAAGGACAAGGATGGCCAGTTTTCGCCTGGAGATTCGGTCACCATCGTCACCGGTCTGCGCTTGGGTGAGCCGCTGCCTACGCCCAAATCCCGATTCAAGGTGGCCTGGACCTTCTTTTACAGTCCGGCTGCGGGGCGAAACGACCGGCCGGCCGCCGGAGATATCTTCCGGATCCGCACCACCAAGCCCTTCCGCGACGGCGAAAGCTTCCGCTTCACGGTCCAGGGCGCGCGCGCAAGTACCAGCCTGGCACGGGATGGCCTGGCCGCCATCACGGTGGTGCCCAATCCCTATTGCGCCGCCGCCAGTTGGGAACCGCGCAATCCCTTCCGCTTTGGCCGGGGAGAGCGCCGCATCTTTTTCAATCACCTGCCCGCCCGCTGCACCATCCGCATCTATACGGTGCGTGGCTATCTGGTCGATAGTATCGAGCACGACAGCAGCATCGACGACGGTTCCGAGAGCTGGGACCTGGTCTCCAAGGACGGGATGGACATCGCCTACGGCATCTACCTCTTCCAGGTCGACGCCCCCGGCATTGGTACCCACATCGACAAATTCGCGGTCATCAAGTGACCTGCCGTTGAACATTTTACGGAATCGCTTATGAAAAAGATCGTCATGACAGTTTCCCTGCTGTTGACGGCTGCGGCGCTCTTCGCCGGGGATGTCGCCAAGGTCGGCGTCACCGCCGCCCCCTTCCTCTCCATCGGCGTCGGCGCGCGGGCGACCGGAATGGGCGGGGCCTTTGTCGGCACCGCCGACGATGCCAGCGCGCTCTACTGGAACCCCGCCGGCATCGCCCGCAGCAGCGATATCCAGCTTCTGCTGATGCATACCCGCTGGCTCGCCGATTTAAAGTTCAATTTCGCCGGATTCACCCTCCCGCTGGGGGCCTTCGGCAGCCTCGGGGCCTCGCTGACCTCCCTCGATTACGGTGACATGCCGGTGCGCACCACCGACCAGCCGGATGGAACCGGCGAGATCTTTTCGTCCAGCGATCTCGCCCTCGGCCTTACCTATGCGCGCAGTCTGACCGACCGTTTCTCGATCGGCTTCAACGTCAAATACATCACCCAGAGCATCTGGCATGAGAATGCGGATGGTTTTGCCATCGATTTCGGCACCCTCTTCGTCACCGGGCTGCACGGACTGCGCATCGGTGCCTCCTTGAGCAATTTCGGCACCGACATGCGCATGGAGGGCAAGGATCTTCTGGTCTATCAGGACATCGATCCCAACATCCTCGGCAACAACGATCGCATCCCGGCCAACCTGAAGACCGGGGAGTGGTCGCTGCCGTTGACCTTCCAGTTCGGTCTGGCCATGGAGCCCTGGAAATCGCCCCTGCACCGGCTGACGGTCGCGGCCGATGCCATCCATCCCAGTGACAATACCGAATCGATCAATCTCGGCATGGAGTACGGATTCCGGGAGATGCTCTTTCTCCGCGCCGGCTATCGCGATCTATTTTTGCGCGATCGCGAGCAGGGTCTCACCCTGGGGGCCGGCTTCGCCACCCGGAATCTCGGCAATATTTTGATCCAGCTGGACTATGCCTATGCCGATTTCGGCCGCCTTGAAAACGCCCAGCGCTTCTCATTCAGCATGGCGTTTTAAGGAGCAGTATGGAGGCCATCGTCATCGAAAAGCCGGGGGCGGCGCATCACCGGCAGGTCCCCGAGCCGGAGCCAGGTGCCGGCGAGTGTCTGTTGCAGCCGCTCGCCGGCGGCATCTGCGGCACCGACGTGCACATCTGGCAGGGTGATTTCCTCGGCCGCTATCCGGTCATCCCCTGCCATGAATTTTCCGCCCGCGTGATCGCATCCGGACTCGGCGTGACCGGCCTGGAGATAGGCGATATCGTCGCCGTGGATCCCAATATCCGCTGCGGCCGCTGTCCAGCCTGCCGGCGGGGAGAGATCAATCTCTGCGAAGCCTACGAAGCCATTGGCGTGACCCGGCCGGGCGGCTTCGCCGGACGGGTTTGCGCCCCGGCAGCCAATCTGCATCGCCTCTCCGGCGCCGATCCCGGCGCGGCGGCCTTCACAGAGCCCCTCGCCTGTGTCCTTTATGGCCAAAGCCGGCTCGACTGGGAACCCGGCCTGCGGGTGATCATCTGGGGCGCCGGGGCGATCGGCTTGCTGCACCTGCAGGTGTGCCAGCAGCTGCGCGGCGCCCGGGTCACCATGGTGGACCGGGACGCGGCGCGAGTTGCGGCCGCCGCAAGGCTCGGCGCCGCGCAGAGCCTGCTCTGGGAGAACGGTGAGCCGCCGCTGCTGCGGGGCGAGTTGTGGGATATCGCGATCGATGCCACCGGCAATGCAGCGGCGGCCGGCCGTATGTTCCGTTATCTGCGTCGCGGCGGACAGGCGCTGCTCTTCGGGGTCTATCCCACCGCAGCACGCCTCGATCTTGCGCCGACGGAGATCTTTACGCATGACTGGAAGATCCTCGGCTCCTTCACCTACCGCCACGAATTTGCCCAGGCGGCGCAACTCATCGGCGCGGCTGCGATCGATACGGCCAGCCTGATCGCCCGATGCATCCCTCTGGCGGAGGTGCCCGGGATCCTGGCGCGGATGGCCGCGGGCGAGGCCCTGGGCAAAGTGCAGGTGCTCCCATGATATCACGAACCTCCCGCTCCCTGGCAGCCGCCTGGCTGCTGCTGATGGGTTTGGCTGCTTCCGCCGGAGGCGGAAAACCAGCCGATCCCTGGGAAACGCTGGCGGCGGCTTTCAGCGGCAAGCGCGGCCAGGTGGAGGTGGGCGGACCCTTCGCCGGCGCTGAATTTCATGACAGCCGGCCGCTGCCCGCCCGGATCAGCTTTTACTATCCCGTGGCCAACAGCATTGATCTCAGCACCGATTACTGGCGGCGCGGCGAGTCGCGGCCGCTGCGGTTTGCACTCACCCACGACGGCCGGACCGACTCCCTCGGCGCCGCGCCCTGGGCCTATCGTTATACCCCCTATGCGATCGAGTTTCAGCAGCATAACCCGGACTATCGTTGTACGATCCGCTACCGTTTCTGCCGGACGTTGCCGGTGCTGGTTCTGCAGCTCGAGTTGACCAGTAATATGGACCAAGCGCGATCCTTCGAGCTTGTGGGCACGCTGCAGTGGATCCTGCGCACCTGCCAGACCTATGCCTGGATGCGGCCGGCGCGCGTCGCCTGCACTCTGCAGGACCCCACTGATACCGCTTCCGGCTGCTCTCTGGCAGCAGCGGCCTATGACGCCCCCGAGACCGATTCGGCCCTGGTTTTCATCGCCAACGCCGGGGCGCTGCCCGCCGCCCGCTCCAGTCGCGAAACCCTCGAACTCCACTATCGGAGAGTGCTTCAGCCGGGTGAGGCGTGGTCCATAATCCTGCTGCTCGGCTCCTGCCGGCAAAGCGAGGCGGAGACGGTCGCGACCCGGGCCGTGCGGGACTGGCGGAACGAGGTGACGGCCTATGAGGCGGAGACGGGACGCTATGGCACCGCCAGCCCGCTCCTGGAAATGCCCGATGCCGACCTGATGCAGACCGCCCAGTGGTCCCGGGCGGTGATGGCGGCCAACCGCCACTATCTCGACGGCCGCATCGTCCCGATGCCCTGCCCAGCCGAGTACAATTTCTTTTTCACTCACGACCTCCTGCTGACCGACCTGGGCGCCGTCTATTTTGACTGCGAACGCGTGCGCAACGATCTGCTCTATGTGCAGAGCCTAGCCAAGGCCGATTCCATCCTGCCGCATGCCTTTTACTGGCGCGATACCGGCTTTCAGACCGAGTTCTGTTCCACCGACAACTGGAACCACCTCTGGTTCATCCTCCTGACCGCCTCGTATCTGCGCCACAGCGGCGATGCCTTCACGGTGCAGCGGCTGGCGCCAATGCTGGAGAAAAGCCTGCGCATGATGCTCGAGAACCGCGGCGATGACGATCTCATGTACGCCTGGCAGCCCGACTGGTGGGATATCGGCCACTCCCGCGGTGCCCGCGCCTATATCACCATCCTCACCATCCGCGCCCTGCGCGAATATGCCTTCATGGGCGGAGAGCTGGGATGGCCAGAAGCGGGGCTGGCGTGCGGCCTCGAGCTGGCGGACCGGCTCCGGCAGCGCCTCGGCGAGCGGCTTTGGGATGAACAGGCCGGATTCCTCTTCAACGGGCTTGCGGGTGGCGCCACCGACCGCCACTATTACGCCGGCTCGCTCCTGGCCGCCGCCTGGCGACTTCTGGACGAGGAGCGCTCCGCCCGGCTGATGAGAACCGCCGCCACAGAGCTGCTCGACCGCCGCCTTGGCATCCGCATCGCCGCGCCGATGGACTTTGACCAGTACAATGCGCTGTATGAATTCCTCCCCGGCGAGGTTGGCGCCCGCGGGCTTTATCTCAACGGCGGCGTCTGGCCCCACGGCATCGTCTGGTACGCCCTCGGCTGGCTGGCCGCAGCCCAGCCCGACTCGGCCCGGGAAGTCCTGCGGCACTACCTGACCCTCGAGGGCATCGGCCGCTCACCCCTGGGCCAACCGGCCTTTTTCGAATACCGCAACGCGGACCCCGCCTCGCCGCGCTATGGCGAGATCGACAAGCCTACCTTTCTATGGACTGGCGGCTGGTTCCTGCATGCCCTCTACCAGCTGGCCGGGATGCGAGAGAACGAATGGAACCTTGCTTTTAATCCCCGGCTGCCGCAAGGGTGGCAAAAGCTCCGCTATGAGGTGATGCTCAACGGGCGCAAGGTCGAGGTGGCCTGGCGCGGCGATGGCGCATGGTTCAGACGTATCAGGGCCGACGGACAGCCGCTGCACACAGCGGTCATCCCCTCCGCTGCATCCGTCTCACCGCGGCGTCAGCTCCTGCTCGAGCGCGGCCAGCCGCTTCTCCCCTACCTGGCCGCCGCCACCTGCGTGGTCACTTCGGCTCGCCTTGATTCCCGGCAAAGGCGTTTGCGGATTGGCGTCCGGGGGCAGGCCGGACAGAAGGCCGAGCTGGCCGTCGTATCTCCCTGGGAGCCGCTCCGGGAGGCCGGTGCGGGGTTGGAGGGTACAGTTGTCCGGCACGGCGAGGTCCGGGAGATCGTGCTTCATGCCGTGCTGCAGCAGGGAGAGCAAGAAATCAGTCTGCGCTTCAAGGGCGGGCGGGAGTAAATGCGCATGGAGTGTAGAGAACGCAAAGTAGACACCGGACAGCGGCTGGTCTGGGTGATGCTCGCGCTTGGAGTCGGGGCGCTGCTGTGCGGCTGCCGGAGCGGTCCGCGTGGGAAGGCCGGGCATGAGGGGCTGGTCTACTGGCCGGCCGCCAATGCACAAGAGATCGAACTGGCCGGGCTCGCCGCAGCGGAATGGAATGCGGCCCATCCCGACGTGCCGGTGACGGTTCAGCCGATTCCAGAGAGCCAGTCGACCGAAGAGGTGTTGCTGGCGGCGGTCGTCGGCAAGACCACCCCGGATGTCTGTTCGAACATATGGCCGGGCGTGGTCGGCCAGTTTGTGCGTGCCGGAGCCCTGGTGGCGCTGGATTCCTTCGCTGATTTCGACTCCGTCGCCGCGGCACGGCTGCCGGAGGGGCAGCGGGAGGCCTTTCAGTACGACGACGGCCGTCTCTACCAAATGCCCTGGAAGAGCAACCCGATCATGATGGAATACAACGTCCGCCGCCTGCAGGAGGCCGGATTCACGCACCCTCCTGCGACCTACTCCGAGTTCATCCGTGCCGGTCAGGCCCTGACCAGGGATGTGACCGGCGACGGACAGCCCGATCAGTGGATGCTCTACGTCGACATCAACGTCAAATGGTGGCTGCGCTACTTCGATTTTTACACCTTTTATCTGGCGGCCTCGGGTGGCCAGACCCTGATCAAAAACCGGCAGGTGGTTTTTGATAATGCGGCCGCGGTGGAGGTCTTCCGCTTCTTCCGCCGCTGTTTTGAATTGGGCATCTTCCCCAAGGCAACCTTTCAGGGCGATACCTTCCTCGCGGGGCAGGTGGCCACGCACATAACCGGGCCCTGGAACATCGCCCATGTCGACAAGTTCAAACCGGCGGGCTTTGAATTCGATTATGCACCGGTCCCGCTGCCGGACAGCAGTGCGGGACCGGTGGTGACCTATGGCGACCCGAAAAATATCGCCATCTTTTCCACCTGCAAGAATCCCCGCGCAGCCTGGGCTTTCGTCAAATTTCTGGTTTCGCGCCGGCAGGATCTGGCGCTGCTCCGGATCGCTAGCCAGCTGCCGATCCGTCGGGGTTTGCTGACGGATTCGCTTTATATCCCATATTTTAGAGAGCATCCCAAGATGGTGCGCTTTGCCGAACAGGCCCCGCGGACCCGGGGTGTGGACTCCGCCCCCGAGCTGCGCGAGGTCTTTGATGCCATCTCGCAAGAATTCGAGGCCTGCTGTGTGCTGGGCCGGCGCACCCCCGAGGAGGCGGTGCGCCGCGCGGCTGAACGGGCGCGGCAGGTCCTGCAGTGAACATCGTCCCGCTGAAAATATGCGCAAACCCCGATGAAGCGGGGGGAGAGATCGATTGAACTTGAAACACAGCCGTCATAAAGCCGGGGAGAGCCGGGCCGGGCTCCTCTTCTCCCTGCCCTATTGGGTCTGGTTCGCTCTTTTCATGGCCTATCCCCTGCTCTTTTCCCTGGTTCTGGTTTTCCACGAATGGGACATTTATACGCCGATGCGCTGGGTGGGTTTGGGCAATTTCGCTCGCCTTTTCCAGGATGACCTCTTCTGGCAGGCGATCCTCAACACCCTCTTTTTTCTGGTCATCCACATCCCCCTGCAGATCGGCCTGGCCCTCCTCTTCGCGGTGTTGCTGAACGAAAGGATCCGCGGCCGCGGCTTCTTTCGTGCCGCCTATTTCATGCCGGTTGTGATTTCCGGCATCGTCATCTCGTTGCTGTGGCAGCAGCTCTTCTCCTTCGAAAACGGCATTTTCAACCTCCTGCTCGCCCGGCTCGGCCTATGGAAAATCCCGTGGCTGACCAGCCCGGAATGGGCGATGCCCTCAGTGGCGCTGATGGCGACATGGAAAAACGTCGGGCTCTATATCATCCTCTTCCTCGCCGGCCTGCAAAACATCCCGGCGTGGCTCTATGAAGCCGCCGGCCTCGATGGCGCCTCTGCCTGGCAAAAATTCCGTCACATTACCCTGCCGATGCTCAATCCGGCGGTGATCATGGTCCTGGTGCTCTCGACCATCGGCGGCTTCAGCCTCTTCATCGAGCCCTACGTGCTCACCGGAGGCGGCCCGATGAACCGCACCCTCTCGGCGATGCTCTATATCTACAAACAGGCTTTTTATTTCAACCGCATGGGCTATGCCGCCACGCTTGGTTTCTTCTTCGCCTTTATCATTCTGGCGGTAGTGCTGGTACAGCGCAAGGTGGTCGAGCAGGAGGCCCTCGAATGAAACGTGGCATCGCATATCTCATCCTGATTCTGGGAGCAGTCGTCTTCCTCTATCCCTTTCTCTGGATGGTGGCGGCGACCCTCAAGCCGGAAATGGAAATCCCCAGTTTTGGTCTTCTGCCTTCGCATGTCAGCCTGGCCAGCTATGAACAGGTCTTCGCCAAGATCCCCCTCCTGCGCGCCCTGATCAACAGTCTGGTGGTTTCCTTCTCCATCACCGCTTCGGTGCTCTTTTTCGGCTCCATGGTGGGCTATGCCCTCTCGCGCCTGCGCTTCCGCGGCCGCGAGTTGATGGTGATGGCGATCCTGTTCACCATGATGATTCCCTTTCAGCTCACCATGATTCCCCTGTACATCCTCATGGTCAAGCTCCATTGGACCGACACCTATCTCGCCCTGATCGTGCCCGGGATGATGAGCGGCTTTGGCATCCTGCTCTTCCGCCAATTTTTTCAGTCCGTGCCGCAGTCGCTCATCGATGCGGCGCGGGTGGACGGTCTCAGTGATATGCAGATCCTCTTCCGCATCATCTGGCCGCTTTCCAGGCCCATCCTGATCACGGTCGGGATCATTACCTTCATGAACACCTGGAACGACGTCCTCTGGCCGCTGATCGTCATCCGCGACCAGTCGATCATGACCATGCCGCAGATGGTGACCATCTTTGCGGTGAGCGGGATGGCGGAGGCGCAGCTGGGTGTCAAGCTGGCGGCCGCGACGCTGCTCGCCCTGCCGGTCATCGTCGCCTACGCCTTTTTCCAGCGTTACTTTATCGAAAGTCTGGCGAGCACGGGTCTGAAGGGATGAAGGCACTGAGCATAAAGCGGTTCCGGACGGTGCTGCTCCTGGCAGCGTTGGGAAGCAGCTGTTCCTCACAGCCGCGCAGCCTGGTCAATCTCGCCCATCTTGACCGCCTCTGCGAGGAGGTGACCATCGCGGGCCAGCCCTGCACCATTGTCCACATTTACAGCGATGCCCCGGGCTATGGGTGGACCGATGCCGCCGGCGAGGGCATCGCCTGCGTTGACGATATTGCCCGCGCCGCGGTGGTTTATATGCGCGCCGGCGATGCGGGCCATTTCGCGCGTATCCGCAGCCTCCTCCGCTTCGTCCTGCTTCTCCAGAACAGCGATGGCACGTTTTATAATTTCGTGCACAGGGACCTGACCATCAACCGGGAGGGAGCAACCAGCTTCGCCTCCTTCGGTTTCTGGGCGGCGCGCGGCTACTGGGCGCTGGGCGAAGGTTATGCCTTTTTCAGAGAGAGGGATCCTGCCTTCGCGGCGGTGCTGCGCAGCGCCTTCTGGCGCTGTCTACCCCAGCTCGATGCACTCGCTTCAGCTTATGGAAGTTATGAAACCATCGGCGGCCGGGCGTGGCCCAACTGGCTGCTAAACCGCCATGCGGCCGATGCCACCTCCGAATTTCTCCTCGGCGCAGCCGCCGTTCTCGCTGTCGAGCCGGATCCGGCCCTACAGCGGCATGCCGCCCGGCTGGCCGAGGGACTCTGCGCCATGCAGGCGGGAGAAGATTCCGTGATCCTGCGCCAGGCGGGGACAGAGCCGCGGGCGCCGGCTTCTGGCCAAACCCCGCGGACCCCAACCGACCAGCTCGCAGGCGAGACAGCTTTGGCGGGCGCCTTTTATTCCTGGCCGGGCATCTGGCACGGCTGGGGGAATGCCCAGCTCCAGGCCCTGGCCCCCCTCTCGGCCCTGCTCGCCGAGCCCGAGCTGCTGACCCGGGCGGAATTCTGCGGCCGCGTCTTCCTCAGCCGGATGCTGGCCGGCGGCTGGCTGCATGAATACGATTTCAATTCCGGCAAGGCCGCCGTCTATTCACAGATCGCCTATGATGTGCGCACGGCCGCCCTCGGTCTTCTCGCGCTCCATCGGGTGACGAGCCAGTACGAGTATGCCGTGCTGGCGGGGATCGCCGCTTCCTGGCTGACCGGCAACAATCTGGCCGGCGCGCCCCTCTATGACGCCGCCACCGGGCGCGGTTATGACGGCATCGACCGCGAGGGCGTCAACCGCAATGCCGGCGCCGAGTCGACCATCGAGGCGCTCTTCACCCTGATCGAGATCGAAAAGGTCCCGGCTGCTGCGGCCTGGCTGCAAGCCAGATCAACTGAAAATTGGAATGAGGCGGCGTGGCCGAACGAGCCGGAGCTGCGCCGCACCTTTCGCACCGCACAGGGGGCCCTCCTGCTTACCGCGGGGAGCGACGGATTCACCCTGCAGCGGTTGAACCCTTAATCCAGACGGGACGCCTCTCATGCTGATCACAGCCAGGTACAAATTCCTCCTGCTGACCATGCTCATCGGCGGGCCGCTCCTCGCCCAGGAGGAGCTGATTCTACAGCACAGGCGTGACGGCTATGCCGGCTGCCAGGATGCCCACCTCCTTGCCAACAAACCCGGCTGGAATACCGGCGGCGAGGATGGGCTGGAGGCGACCGGTAACGGCGGCGAGGCGGACGCCAAACATCTTCTGCTCCGCTTTGACCTGAGCAGCCTCCCGGCGGAGAGCCGGATCGATTCGGCCTGGATCGAGCTCTATCTGGTCAAACGGCGGACGCCGCAGAGCGTGCCCAAAACCCTGGCAGCTTACCGCCTCAACCGCTCCTGGAGCGAGGGCAGCGGTGATGATGCCGGCGGCTATGACGGCCACCCCGCCGCCGCCGGCGAGGTCTGCTGGTCCCATGCCGCTTTCCCCGATGTGCCCTGGTCGCTCCCCGGCGCCAACGGCGTGCCGCAGGACCATGCCGCCCGCCCGGAAGGAGAGCGGCTGATCGATCCCGCCGATCCCGCTGGGCGCTGGTATGGCTGGAAGGTGACCGATTTGGTGCAGGAGTGGCTGAGTCGTCCGGACAGCAATTTCGGGCTGGTGCTGCGCGAACCGTCGGTTTCAGCCGGCACCGGCATCCTCAACTTTGCCTCCTCCCAATTCGCAGCCGACTCACTGCGGCCCCGTCTCCGGCTGCTTTTGGCGAGTTCGAGTCCGCAGACCATCGCGTTGGCGCTGACGGCTTCGGCCGCCTCCGGCGCCATCTCGGTCCGTTGGCCCTGTCGCGGCGACGCGAACGGCAACGGCTATGCCGAGATCGCCCTGGCCCGTGCCGGGGACGCCCAGTGGGGCGCCCGGCAGCGGATGGACAAGGGCGCCGGCGGCTACAGCTTTGCCTTTGCGAATCTGACCTTCGGCCGCTACTACCTTCGCGGCTGGCTCAGCGATCCCGACGGCGTCCAGGGAGAAGCCATCCAGACCCTTTTAAATGTCGAGCTTGCTCCCAATGCAAGCCGCGGCGGCGCGCTCTACACCACGCTGCAGAGTGACAACAGCGTGCAGGTGGAGCTGACCTTCAGCGACGACTGTGACGCGGACAATGCGGCGCTGCTGGCCCACAAGCCCGCCTCCGCCCTGCTCTGGCAGGAGGACGGTCCCATGACGCGCGCGCCGGGACGGTTCAGCAAGCTCCTCAGCGGCCTGAGCGGCGGCGAAACCTGGGACCTCCGCGTCACCCTCCGCGACCCCGACGGCATCAGCGGCGACTCGGTTTTTACCGCGCAGCTGTACATCCCGCCGGCGACCGGCCCGGTGCGTCTGCTCAGCCAGGGGCATAAACAGTTTGAAATCCAGTCCGGCGCCTTCACCGCCCTCTATGACAGCGCCCGCACCGGCGCCGCGCTCTGGCTCTCCTCCGCCCAGGGCCGGCAGTATGTGGTGCGCAACACCATCGCCAACGGCCTGCCCTTTGCCGTGCTCGACCCGGCGCTCCTCGACAGCATCCGGATCGCAGCCAATGGAGAATGCGAATGCATCGAGGTGAGGATGTATGGCCACTGGGGCGGTGTGCGTCACGAGGTTATTCTGACCGCCTACCCCAGCTATCCCGGTCTGCTCCACTGGAAGTGCTTGCTCACCGGCGCAACCGGTATCAGCATCCCCAATGGCGCGGCCGAATGCACCTTTTTCGACCGCGAGCGCAATTATGCCGTCAGCTCCAACGTCCTCTCCTGGGTCGAGCAAGCGCCCTTCGCCGCTGGACTGACCAGCGGCTACGATCCCCTTGCCCTCAAGGGCACGCTATTCTATTTCCAGAATTTTACCGCGTTGAACGACTACTTTTCGCTGCAGCGGACATCTCCATGGGAGTGTGTGCAGCTCACCTCGACGGGATTCGGCTTCGAACGCCCGGGCGGCAACCGGCCACTGCGCAGTGAGCCGGTGGTCCTCACCGACGCCTGGCTCGTTCTTACCTCCGGCAAGCCGGCGACGGAGAGCGCGGTAGCGGAAGGATTCCTGACAGCTCTGGCCGATATCTATAGGTGGATCTACAAACCCGGCCTCGAGGAGATCGACTGGAAGGAGATCGCCGGCAAGTTGCTGGCCGATCTCGGTGACGAGCGCTGTCAGTCCACTGTCAACGGCCAGAAGTTTCTCCGCTCCTATGTCGGGGTGCCGCGCCTCGATAATGCCGAGGCGATCAGCCAGCTCGACGTGCTAGTCGCCCTGCGCCGCTACGAAGCCGTGCACGGCGAGGTGAGCGCCCTCGACGACCATCTCGCGGAGAATCTCTGGCAGTTCTACAACCTGCGGCTCAACACCATGGTCAATGACGCACCCAATGAAGGGGTGCAGGAAGGGGACAGCTGGTACGCGCTGCACATCCATCTCGGGCTGGCGCGGCTGGCGCGATTGGGCGATGGCCAGGCGCGCACGCTGCTCTTCCTCTCGCTGCCCAAGCTGATGCGCTTCGCCCGGGCCGTGAATTATGAATTCCCGGTCTTCTTCCGCTACACGGATGATACAGCCATCTCCGGTCATGAATACGATGTCACCGGTGGCTATATCTACCTCATGCTTGACGCCTGGCAGCTCAGCGGCAGCGAGGTGTACCTTCAGGAGGCCAAACTGGCCGCCGAGCACATTGCCGGCCACGGTTTCGGCTATACCTATGAAGCCCACATGACCGCAGCCACCTGCGCCGCGTTGGCTCGGCTCTACACGATCACCGGCGAGCGCCGCTACCTCGAGCTGAGCTACATGCCCTTCGCCAACCTGATGGCGATCTCCTGGCTCTGGGAGTGCGATTACGGGTATGCCGCGGACTACCGCACCTTTTTCGGATTGAGCCCTATGGCGGGGGCGGCCGTAATCACACCGATGGAGCAGCATCAGAGCTGGAGCTATCTGCGCGAATACCGGGAGCGTGCAGCTGGCAATCTGCCCACGGGCCTGGCGCGGCTGCTCGACGGCTTTATTGCCTATACCCCGATGGTGATGAAATACACCCTGCCGCCCTATTTGCCGGGCGCGGCGCTGGTCATCGGGCCGACGGTCTATGATTCCTGGAATGTGCCCTCTTTTCACATTCCGTTGGAAGATCTGCGCGAGGGTTGGCAGAGATCGGGTTCGCTCGGCCAGCAGATTTACGGCGCCGGTGCGCCCCTGGTCTTTGCCGCCGAGTTGGCCACCGGAATTGGATCTGCTGAAGGGGAGCTGCCACAGCCGCAGCCGGTGCTGCTGGAGAACTACCCCAATCCCTTCAATGCCGGCACGCGGATCAGCTGGCAGATAACCGAGGCGGGCCTCGACAGCAAGACGGGATACAGCCTGAGCATATACGATATTCTCGGCCGCAAAGTCCGGTTCTTGCCGGTAAATAAAAAATCAGGCCGCGGCGAGGCCTTTTGGGATGGCCGCGACGATACCGCGACGGCGGTAAGCGGCGGTGTCTACCTGATCATCCTCGAGGGAGGGGGCCAGCGGCTGGTGCGCAAGGTGCTGCTGCTGCGCTAAGAATCCGGGAAAGAGAAGGTCAAGCTGAAGATGCGCCAGGTCATTCTGCTGCCCCTGCTGGTTTTGGCGTGTGCCAGAGCGCCGGAGGAGCCGGTCCTCGCCCGCGTCGGCGACCGGGTCATCACCCGCGCCGAATTTGTCGAGCGCGCCGAGTTCAGTCCGGAGCTTCATTTCCAAGGACCTCAATCGGCGCGGCCGGGTTATCTGTTAGGTCTTTTGATCGATGAAAAACTGGCCGCCCAGGCCGCAGAGGCGGCTGGAATGGACACCACAGCCCTCCTCCGGCAGCTCACTCGATACATCGAGGAGATGGCCATGGCGCGGGAACTGTACCGGGTGGAGGTTCGCGACAGGGTGACGCTGGACCCGGCCGAGATCGACCGCGCTGTCCAGCGGCAGGCGCAGATCCGCAAGGTGGGTTATCTGGTTTTCGAGGATGAATCTTTGGCGCACCGCTATCAGCAGCGGCTGGCCGCCGGGGAACGGTTCAGCGCCGCGCTGCGCGCCCTATACGGCACCGCTGCGGATACCGCAGCCAACCGGCGGCTGATACGATGGGGAGAGAATGAGCCGGTGATCGAGGAAACCGCCTGGGCCCTCGAGCCCGGCCAGACCTCCGGGGTAATCGAGGTCAACGGCGCTTTCATGGTCATGCGTCTCGAGGAGATCACTTCTTCGCCGGCATTGACGGAGAGTGCCGTGGCGGAGAGGAGCCGCCGTGCCCGCACTGTTTTGCGCAATCGCCGGGAGGCGGCGGAAAGCGACCGGTTCATTGCATCTTTTGCACTCGAAAAGAAGCTGCAGTTCAACCGCGGGTTGGTGGAGCGGGCTGCCGGCGTGCTGGCCAGCCAGGCGGTGCCGGCACAAGGCAATGGCCAGTCTCTGCCTGTCGAGCGCCTCGCTGCGACGGAGGTCATCGCCGGGGCGCGCCAGGCACTCGCCGCCGAGTTCGCAACGCCGCTGGCCACCTGGAGCGGCGGGTCGATCACCCTCGGGCAGCTTTTGGAACGCTGGCAGGGGATCAACCCGGCCATCGGTCAGGTCACAGCCCGCGCACGCCTCCGGGCGATCGTACGCAGTTTCAGCCTGATCGTCCGCGATGCCATGCTGGCGGAGGAGGCGCGGCGGCGCGGGCTGGACAACTCCGCTGCGGTTCGCGGAGAGGTGCGCGTCTGGCAGGATCATTACCTGGCTCTGGCCTGGCTGGAGGAGAGAAACCGGCAGGGACAGGCGGCGGCCGCCGTGTTGCAGCAACTGAGACAGGGAAGCACCATACAGGCCGACAGCGCCATGCTGCGCGGCATCGAACTCAGCTCCATCCCGTTGCTGGCGCTGCGCCCCGGCCAATACAACGCGCAAGTGGTCCCGCCATGGATCATTGTTGAATGAGAATGTCCTGTACCAACACGAATAAATAAACGAGGCCATCGTATGTCAACCGCAGATTTCAAGCAACTCTTCACCCGTCATTCGCAGAATCCGATCATCGTCACCGCAGATCTCCCCTATCAAGCCAATACGGTGTTCAATGCCGCAGCGGCGCGGGTCGCGGGGGAAACCGTGCTGCTGATCCGCATCGAGGACCGTCGCGGCATGTCGCATCTCACGGTGGCGCGCAGCACGGACGGGATATCGGGGTGGCGGATCGATCCGCAGCCCACCTTTTCACCCGATCCGGAGCATTTCCCGGAGGAGCTCTGGGGCGTGGAGGATCCGCGTATTACCTTCATGGAAGAGCTGGGCGAGTACTACTTCACCTACACCGCCTACTCGCAGGACGGCCCCCTGGTCTCGCTGGCCCGTACCAAGGACTTTAGAAATTTCTCGCGTCTCGGCAGCGTCCTGCTGCCCGAGAACAAGGATGCTGCACTCTTTCCCCGGCGCATCAAGGGCCGTTATGCCATGCTCCACCGCCATGTCCTGCACAGCGGCGCCCATATCTGGATCGCCTTCTCGCCGGACCTCAAGCACTGGGGTGATCATCAGATCGTCATGCGCGCCCGCTCTGGAGGCTGGTGGGACGCCAACAAGATCGGCCTTTCGCCGCAGCCGATCTATACGCCCGAAGGCTGGCTTATACTCTACCATGGTGTGCGGGTGACCGGCGGTGGGGTGATCTACCGGCTGGGGCTAGCCTTGCTTGACGCGGAGGATCCGCGGCGGCTGCGGCGGCGCAGCGAGGAATGGATCTTTGGACCAACGGAGCATTATGAACGCCAGGGGGATGTCGATAATGTCGTTTTCCCCTGCGGCTGGACCCAGGAGGGCGATGAATTGCGCCTCTATTACGGCGGGGCCGACACCTGCATTGCCCTGGCCACCGCCAGCCTCAAAGAGCTGCTCGACTACCTCCGCCGCTGCCCGGAAAAATGACCGCTTGCCTCAGCAGCCGCCGGCAAAAGTCCGGTACAGGCGTACCGCATGCCGGCGGGGATCGCGATAGTACTCCTCGGGAGAGAGATCCAGTTCCACCCGGTGCCGCGCCGGCTGCACGGCCGGGCGGCTGGCGGCAAACCGCTTGATCACCTCCGCGTGCGGTTTAAGCGAGCCGTCCGGCCGTACCAGGCCGAAAAAGCGCTCATGCCGGGCCTGGTCGCAGGGTGGGCGGTCATACAACCCGGGGATATAGTCGGCGTAGCACCAGATCATCGCCCCACGAGCCCCCACCTCCACAAGTTTGGGAAGCACCGCCTCGATATAGGCTGCGAGATCCTCCTCCGAGGCCATGAACTGCCGGAAGGGCTTGCCATAGCGCTGCCACTCGTCGGTGAAGGAGGCTTGGCCCGGCGCCGCGGTGCAGCCGCCGAACTCCTCCATCAGCGTGGCTTTGCCGCAGAGCGCGCTCGTCAGGGCGCAGAGAAAGGGGACAAAATCGCTGTCAAGCGGGCCGTTGGACCAGTCCGCATACATCGGATAGCCGTGCATCACCGGGATATCGACCTCTTTGAAGACATCGTTCACCCGCAGTCCGTTGTCCACCAGCAGGCTGGCGACATGCAGCCCGCAGGTGACCGGATGGCGCGGATCGATCTCACGAATGAGGGTGGCCATTCGCCGGGTCCAGGCTCTTCCCCCGGCGGCATCGGCCGGCCAGGCAAAGATATCCGGCTCGTTGCCGAGGTTCCAGACTTCGATGGCAGAATGGTCCTTGAAGCGTGCGACCACCGTGCGCAGCTGCAGTTCAGCCGCACGCAGGACCGCCGGATCGGTGAAGGGATTGCGATAGCCGCAGTCGACGACGCGCCCACCGCTGACCACCTGCCAGATGCGCGGCGGCATCGGCTTGTCCGGCTGCAGCATCCAAGAAGGGGTCCAAGAGGGACCGCTCATGTGGCCGGTGAAAAAGGTCACATTGAGCCGCAGGCCAAGGCTGGCAGCGATGTCGCAAACCTGCTCGAGATGGTTGAGGGCCTCCGGGTCGACCACGTCGGGAGCCGGCTGCCAATCCTCCCACAGGAGAAAGAGGCGAACCACCTCCAGGCCGATCTCGCGGATGACTGCGAATTCCTCACGGACCTCTCCGGCATCAAAATCCGACCACCAGTACATGGCCTTGCGCCGCGGCCAGTAGTTGACGCCCAGCAAAAAGGGCTTGTGCATTTTTCACTCCCGAGTTGATTTTGCAGATTTCATCCCTATACCAATACCGCCGCAGAGACCGTTGAATCGCTCCGCCGTTCATCTCACCAACGCCAGTTTCCGGACAACCGACCGCAGTTCTCCTCCCCTCCACGCGTTCCCGTGCGCCTGCAGCTGATAGAGATAGATGCCACTGGCCAGTCCCCTGCCGTCCAGATCAGCGCTGTAGGTTCCAGCCTGCCTGAACCCCGAAAAGAGCACAGCTGCCTCCTGCCCGGCGATGGTATAAAGCCTCAGTGAAAACGTTCCGTCAACAGGAACGGAAAAGACGATTCGCGTGATCGCATTGAAAGGATTGGGGTAATTCTGGAACAATTCACAGGCCACGGGCTGGAGCGGCCGGCCGGCCGCCGCAGCCGGTAAAGGGTCGATGCCTGACTCAAGCCAAGCTGAAATCCGCTGGTTTTCGCTTTCCCGCTGGGCCAGCCAGCGGGGATAGTCGTCGGGAAACCAGTGGTAGAGGTCCCCGAGCGGGAATCCCGCCATGCCTGCGCTCAACAAGTCTGGATTGCGGTACGCGAGATCCTCCGGCAGCGGCCAGCGGCCGTCGAGGGCGGCCAGCGGCTCCCAGGCCCAGTTGGTGTCGCAGCAGCAAAACCACTTGAAATAAATGAAGGTCTTGATCGCTTCCCGGTTGGTCGGGGCGGTGATGAATTCCGGATCGGTCGAATCATGGAGGCAGGCCTGGTTGATGAAGGGATACCGCTCCGACTCGAAAAAAGCACGGGTTGTGGCGTTCAACATAGGCTGCGGGTGTGGAATCAACAGCACCTCACCCTGGCGCCTCAAGTCCTGGGAGTAGGGATTATCCCGCATCCAGTCGCTCAACCATGTTTCGATGAAATAGCTGCTGTGCGAAAAGAGGATGTGCCGTTCCTCCTCGGCAAATGGCAGCGATAGAGGATACTGCGAAAGGCTGTCGATCTCGATTGTGCCGCCATGGGGCCCGCGGCCGGGATAGGTAAAAGCGGGGATATCGCCGTACATCCAGGTATTGAAAAAAATCGAGTTGGTTACGGCGAGCCGGTGCCACATGCCTCGCTCAAGCGGGAACATCACGGTATTCAGGATGGTGCAGTGATTCAGCTGGATGAAATCGGCATACTCATCGTTTTCCTGCATGTAGACATAGCCGAGATTGGCGAAGGTGCAGTTCTCGAAGGAGAGACTGTCAATATGCCAGCCCCAGGTGTCAAAGGGGAAAGAGACCGCCCGGCCGTAATAGCTGAGATGGAGATCGGCGCAGTTGCGGAAATAACAGTTCCGGAAGGTCCCATGGAAATGTTTGGCCGAGATCCCGACCGCACCACTGGCATTGGCGGGACAGCCGGCATAGTCGAAAAGAACATTCTCGAAGAGGCCGATCTCACCTTTGCCGCTAGTGTCGGCGGCCGGGTCATCCTCGATCTGCAGGCTGGATGGCGTCTGCCAGCCGGCTGTGGTGGCATAAAAGAGCCAGATATTTTTCAGGGTGATATCGCCGAAACAATCAAAAAGGAACCGCCGATCGATGTTGTCCGCGGCACTCCAGCAGAGGAGCGGCGGGCGGGATTCCGGGGTTTGGCCGGGCTCCGGAGCGATTAGGGTCAGCCTCTGGCCTGCCGGCACAATGATACTCTCCGAAAGAACATAACGGCCCCCGCGCTCGAGCAGAAAGGCAGTGTGGGCGAGGTCATTCGCCGCAGCGGCGGTGCGGATCGCGCGATTCAGATTCCCCTCGCCCGAAGGCAAATCGCCGGCGACCCGCACAGTATCGGGCTGGGCCAAAGCTGCAACTGTGAGAAACAGTACCAGTATCATGGCGCGCATGCTGTTTCCCTTAAAATCGGGTCCGTCGAAATAACTCTTGCACGTTAACGCCTGCTGGTTAAATTTAATACATGGAGAGGACATTTCAAAGTATCCGGGAGCTGGTGGCGAAAATTCCGCCGGGCCGGGTGGCGACCTATGGGCAGATCGCGAGAAAACTGGGGATCCCGGGGGGTGCCCGCATGGTCGGCTGGGCGATGCATGGCTTGCCGGAGGGCAGTGAGGTGCCCTGGCATCGCGTGATCGGTGCCGGGGGGCATATCCGGCTGCCCGAGTTCGAGGGCAAGGCGGTGCAAGTGATGCTGCTGCGTCAGGAGGGTGTGGAAGTAGATGGGCGCGGCTGTATCGATCTGGAAAGATTTCAATGGGTGCCGGAATGAGAGAGATTTCTCGCACCCACCCGTGTCCTCTCGCGCATACTTGAATCGGTCGGCTCGTTGCTGTAGAGGGAGAGCTGCGGGACCGGCCGGAGATCTGCCTTCCGGGTGACGGTGAGAGTGTGGATGATAAGCAGAGCTGCCGGGCGGGAACGACAGGCCTGTGTGGAGGTGGTAAATCGGGTGGGAACGAGAGTCAGGGCAAAAGCCGCACCGAGACGATCGCCCGGGTGGGCATCCGCAGCGAAAAGCGGCCATCCGCAACCGGCAACTCCTCGAGCTTCTCCTCCAGAACCGTCACCCGCTCTGCACGCGTCATCCTCACTACAGAAACCGACACCTCCAGCTCTTGCTCTGCATAACTGACCAACCGCAGTACCATCCCCTGCCCGTCGGCGGAACGGCGGGCGTGCAGCAGCTGCACCCGCGCGTCGGAGAACTCGAACCAGCGTCCCTCCCGCGGTTTCGGCATCACCAGGGCCGGATGAACCTCCACTCCCGCTTTCAATCCCTCCGCTTCCTGTTTGAGCGCGGCAGCATCAAATACGGCAAAACTGGCCATATGCCAGGTCAGGGAGATGAATCCCGGCTGGGCGGGCCGGAAATTGGTATCCCAGTAGTTGTTGAGCGGCCAGGCAAGAAGGAGGGGATTTTTCTCCCGCGCGATCGCCCGGCTGCGCCGGCCGAAATTGAATCCCCCTGCCTGGACCATCGGGGCGTCCGGACAGAAGAGCGCGAGACCGTACTCTTTTTCGTGCAGGGCGACGAACGACTCGACCGTGAACCAGTCGCGGCTCGCCCCCGGCAGTTGCTCCGCGTCGAGCTCCACCGGTACGCCGGCGCTGTCGAAATGGCAGCGCCAGCCCTCCGCCAGCGGCAAGGGAAAGGCGAAGTAGAGTGACTCCGGTGTGCGCACCTCCTGCTTGTGAAACGCGGCATTCAGCGTGATGAGCGGCTTGAGGGCGTGGAGCATGATCCGCTGGGTGAAATTTTCCACCCCCGGGGCTTCAAAGCGCAGGATCAGGGTGATCCCCGCGGCGGTGCGCTCGACCCTACAGCCTAGGCATCTTGCGGCGGTCTCAATGATCCGGTGCCAGTCGCTGTTCCAGCAGGAGACGTCGTACATCTCCTTCTCGAGCTCGCGGGCGTAATAGGCGCGCCGGTCCTCTCGAAACAGGGGATCCGGGCGCTCCCGGACGAACTGGAAAAAGGTATAGCGCGAGGAGGCATCGAGCAGCTCGCGGTGATTGATTTTGTCGAAAAGCCGGATGATCCGTCCGGTGGCGGGATCGTACTCGAGGCGGTAGTACGCCGACTCGATGAAGCGCATCACCTCCCTCTTGGCGGTTTTTTCGAGGGTATTGAGATGGCGCGCCACGCTTTCGTGGGCAATCTCGCCTTCCAGCAGGGAAGGATCCGGTTCGGCTGTGGGCAGCTCTGCAAAAGGGATGCAGGCCCAGCCCCAAGGCGGCAGGGCCACCGGGCCATGGAGGGACGCGGCGACGGGCCGATTAATGCGGGCCTCCCAGCCGAAGCGAGCGGTGCGCAGCCGTTTGCCCTCGGCGCGCCAGGCCTCCGGGATGTGCACGAACTCCCGCACCGGCCGGCCGCTGAAATTGAAAACGGCGATCCCCGCCTGTTGGTCCGCGTCCGCCGCATTGCCGGTGAAGGCTTCAAGGCGGTCGACGAGCAGATACTCGGCGATTTCGTGGCCCTGCCAGGCGTGGTGGTCTTTGATGGCGGCTTGGGCCTTGGAGAAATCGTTGTCAGGGTCCATCGAGTTGAAAGAGCCCCAGGTGTGTTCGTCGAAGAGGTTGAGCTGGCGCCAGGCCGCGGTGGCGAGGCCGGAGTAATGCGCGGGGGGTGCCGGCGCCTGGATTTCGAGCAGATCGGCCTTGAAGAGCTTTTGTTTGGCACAGCGCGAGATCCGGGTGACATCGGCGGTGCTGGCGCAGCCGAAATTCCAGTAATCGGTCCAGTCGCCGCGCAAGAGTTCGTACTGGTCGCGCGGCTGAAGTTTGATGCGCTCGAGCAGTTCGTTGGGGGTGATGAAGCGAATCCTGGGCTGGAGACCGCGGGCGTTCCACTCGCGGATCAGCCGGGCGACTTCGAGGTAGGGGGGCGAATTGTCCCAGCAAACCGGTGTGGCCGCGGTGGTCAGGTAGATGAAATCGTGGGCGTAGTCCATGGCGGCGAGGTGCTCGAGGTAGCGCGCCAGCCCCTCCTGCATCCGCTCGATCGAGTTCTCCCAGGTGGAGAGGAGCTGATCGAACATGGTATAGTGGGCCCCGTTCATGACCAGGATCTCGCGGTCGGATGGGCCCTGCCAGCGGAAGACCGAGGGGCGCTTGGCGACCGGCCCACCAAGGTGGATGTTGACCGCCATGATCAGCAGCTCGATGCCGGCATCGGCGAGAAGGTCGACCGCGCTCCAGGGGATGCCGTCGACGTCGTGCTGGTTGGCGGTGCGGATCTCGGCACCCAGGAGCCGGCGCAACCTTTGGATCGGTTCGAGCTGTTTGACGAACTGCTCCGCTGAACAGAGGGGCGTGGTATTGAACTCGAGGCCCGAAAGTCCGACCCGGCCCTGGGCGAGAAAACGCTTGAGGCGGGCGATGGCCCCCTCATCGGCGCTTTCGAGCCATTTCTGCACCTGGGCGGTCACCTCGATGGTCCATTTGGGGGCGGAAAGCTCATCCCACCCGGCAGTGGCCTCGAGGAGTTCCAGGGCCTGGTCGATGAATTCGCGCTGCAACTCCCAGACGATGGGCTGGGTGTGGGTGTAGCCGACATCGAGATGGCTGTGGTGGAGGACGAGAACCTCTTCGATCTGCATGCTGACACCAGCCTTGTTTGTATGTATTCTCTTGATCACTCGACTCTGAGCTTAAATGTCGGCACGGGAAGCCCTGATGCCCCGGTCAGATTCCCTCCCGAGAAAGGCTTCCATCCGTATCGTACCGAAACGGCTCCGGCTGATGCGATGAGGATCCGGTCGCCGTGGATGGTTGCGGAGGCCGGCTCGAAGAATTCACCCGAACGGGAAACTTCGATCTCCCGCACGGGCATGCCGTCGGAGGTCTTCAGTTTGCCGGCATATCTGAAAGAGACGATCACCTTGTCGCCCTTTCTGGCGGCCTTCACTGGCTCAGGACTTCTCGCGAAGGAATCCCTGCGGTAGATTTCCTTCAAAGCCAGGAAGGCAAATCGATCGCCCACACTTTTTTTGTCACGGGGATGGACATCGGTCGGGTGACCCACATCCGTGGTCACTACCAGGCCCGAGTAAGGTATCCGCAAAGCAAGCCGACGCTGGACATCACGGAACTCCGGCCATGCCGGCCGGTTGAGACTTGAAAGCTGGGCGAAGTAAAAAGGCAGGGTGCTATCCGCCCACGAAGCCCGCCAGTTTTTAACCATCTCTGGCAACATTACCTGGTAGAGTTCGGAGAAATTTGCATTGGATTCGCCCTGGTACCAGATGAATCCCCGGATGGGAAAACCTGCAAGCCTGGAAAGGCCTGCCTCAAAGAGGTAAGCCGGCTCAAAGGGGTGGCGCTGTCTTGGATTATCCGTCCGCTGCAGGTTTGCGGTCATGACCTTGCTGACCCAGGGATCCCTGAACTCACTCTTGCGGTAGTCATAAAGAAGGTCAACCAGTTGTGGATGCAGCTCGAGAGCTTTCCTTTCAATCCATGCTTCGGCCGGGGAGCCTCCCACCGCCATCTCGATCAGCCCGACCGGCACTCCCAGCTCTTCCCTGAGCTTCCGGCCGAAATAATAGGCCACCGCGGAAAAGTCTTTTACCGTCGCAGCCGAGGCCGCATTCCAACTGCCGCCCTCAAAGTACTCCAGGTTGTTGACCTGTGCCAGCGCAAGGGAATCCCACGGCACATCCCACGCCAGCGGCTTATGTCGAAAATTGATGATCCGTAGATTTTCGTCCGAAACCGACTCGCGGATCCCCTCCCATCCGGCAGCACTGCCGGTGGGCCATTCCATATTGGACTGGCCCGAACAGAGCCATACTTCGCCGGCCAGGATATCTTTTATGATGACGGTATCCTTTGCCGTCGTGGCGAAAAGTTTGTAGGGACCTCCTGCTTGCACCGGATCGAGAGAGACCTCCCATGCACCGGTTGCAGAAGCAACAGCCGAGTATTTTTTGCCGGCCATGTAGACCTGCACTTTCTCACCCCTGTCCGCCCTGCCGCGCAGTCTTGTTCTGCGGTCATGCTGCAGCACCATCCCGTCGCTCCATGCTTGCGGCAGCTGCAGGCCGCCATAGTGGCCGGTCAAGGCCGAAAAGACCGTTGCCGCAAGCATGGCGGCGCCCCGCTTATCCGGGTGCAGATTGTCCGGCAGCAGGTCAGGCCGGTTTTTCAGCGGCGCATTAAAATCGATCAGGGTGGCCCCGCTGAGGCGGGCTACTTCTTCTATTCTCTCCTGTATCTGCCAGTACCAGTCCCGCGTACCGGCCTTGAAGCGCTTGTGGCCGTTGAAAATCGGGGATAATTTGGCGATGTAGAACTCTTTTGTGCCCACAGACCTGAGGGTATCGATCAGCCAGAGGTAATCGCTGATGAACTCATCACGATAATCCGGCCAGGCCCTGGGATCGGTATCATTCAGACCCAGGTGAATGACCGCGATATCCGGTCTGAAAGAGAGCGCCGCCATGGACTCTTCCGTCCGGTAATAGGGCCTGAATCCTTTCTTCAGCAAGGTTGCGCCGCTCCGGCCGAAGTTGCCTACCGTGTACTTGTCGCCCAGCATGCCCTGCAGCACAGCGGGATAGGCGCTGGTGTCCCTGCCAGCAACACCGACTCCGTAAGTAACCGAGTTGCCGATGCAGGCGATCCTGGTTTTATCCTCAGGCCGTAACCTTTCCGGTGAATAGACGATACCGGCAGGTTGGCCCTTGCCGTCGGGTGTGGTTATCATGGCGGTGAACATCCACTTCACCAACCTGGTTTCAGGGGACGAAAAGCGGCCGACCGGAAGCTTTATGACCAAACTGTTCCATCCCTTTGCAAGCGTGACCGGCACAGGCGGCCTGCTCCAGAAATTTTCATTGGCATAGGGTGTTTCATGATCAGGCTTGATGCCACGGTTATCCCAGACCGGGGGGTGAAGCTGTTCTCCGTTGAGCCATATCCGGCTCTGTTTATAGTCCCATTCCCCTTTAGGAGGCGCCATATCCAGCTCGGACCTTCCATAGTTGTGGGTACTGAAATGGAGCCCGGCCTTCTGGTCCACCGGACTGTAAATCCAGGTAAAGGCATAGGCCGTCCGGTCGGGCTGCGGATCGGAGTAGAAGGCAGGCACTTTTTCTCCCCAGGTGTGCCTGAGGTAGATCGCGGCGCCCGCTGCCGGTCTGAAATCCTTCTGCGAGGATGAGATGCTGCCCGGATCGGCGGTCAGCGCCTTTTCGAACGGTGCAGCAAAGGAGAGGTCACCGCCATTGGGATATGGACCGCTGATCTTCCAGATAATCCCGGTCTGTGGGAGGTAGGGAAACGGGACATCACAGAGGAATTTGTCCCGTACCGCCATCATGCGCCACTCAAAGTCCTTGAATCTCTCAAAGGCGGGATCGCCCGGCAGGCCCATGCGCACTCCGCGGCTCTTGATATCCTCGCCGCCGCCCAGCCATGACCTCTCGGCAAAGGCGAGCATGACCGGGTAAAAGGCATTGGAGAGGAGAATATCCTCAACCGATGCCGGTTTCCGGTCGTTCCAGACGCTGCAGATCCCCCCGGCCAGCAGATCGGACCCTGAAGGTGAGTCGCAGAGACGTGCGTTATAGATGGCAAAGAGGTCGGCGTAATAGTCGGTATGATTGAGGTAACGGTACCGCGAGTCGATCACCGGAGTGTTCTGCGGCAGGGATACATCGGCCCATAACTGGCGGACGGCCATCTGATCCATAGGCGCACCGGGAAGCCAGCCGATCACCTCCTTGCCGCAATCCCTGACCACCTGCATCATTTCGGAGACAAAATCGGGGCTGGAAATAGCCGCCTCATCCGTGCCGACATGAAAATAGCCGCCTTCGAAGAGCCGGCAGGCCTCGACGAGCAATTCCCTGACTATTTTCTTCCCCTCCACCGACTGCATGGTCTGCCCCGTCGCCCTGGTGAATGCGGCGCTGTGGCCGGGCATGTCGATCTCCGGGATGACCTCGACAAAATGGGCTTTGCAGAAGGCGATAAAATCCTTGACCGCCTCCCGGGAATAATATCCTTGCTTGTCCCTGAGAGCAACTGCTTCCGCAGTGAGTCCCGGATAGATATCGCTGGCAAGCCGCCAGGCAATGTCCTCGGTCAGATGCCAATGAAAGGTATTGATTTTGAACCCAGAAAGGATCTCGACTTCCTTTTTGAGTTCTTCTACAGGAATAAAGCTCCGGCCGCAGTCGTGCATAAATCCCCGTATCCGGAACGCCGGCCAGTCGGTGATGCTGCAGCCGGCCATATTGCTGCCCTTCTGGTCCCGATTTACAAGCTGTCGCATGGTGGCCGCAGCCCTGAAGAAGCCCTCGTCACCGGCAGCGGTCACCAAAACCGAATCGGAGCGCACGATCAGGCGGTAGGCTTCCTTCCTGTTCATGGTCACCCCGGCGATCGAGTCGGCCGTGATCCACTTTACCCTCGGGTCGAGGCAGGGATCGCTGACGGCGTAGTAAAATCGGTCGGTCGTCAGGATGACTTTTTGCGGTTTGGGCAGCAAGGCGGCTTCTCCTGCGGCGTAGTTCATGCACGGGAGAAGGATCATCACCAGCAGGAATGCTTTGAACCAAAGCCGGCCTGCGGGATAGAATGTCCTCTGGGAGAATGGAATCATGGTGCGCTACTCTCCGAAGAAATCATTCACCGGTTCCGTTGATTGAAGGAGAGACAATATGATTCTGATGAACGATGCTGTTTCCGCTTTGGGGCCGGTACGCCGAGAGCAAAAAAACGACGGCTTGATCCACGATGCGCGATGCTTCGATCTGGTGGAGCGCAACGGGATCGACTTGTCCCCGTGCGAAAAGAACAGCACCCCGTAAACCGGCTGGCCTGGATGGCTCTCGCCAGGACCACCGGCAGCGAACTCAATCGGATCCTCGCCGGGCACCCCGGGAGCACCATCGTCTGCCTGGGCTGCGGCCTTGACAGGACCTTCTTCCGGATCGGCAACGGCCGGCTCCGCTGGTACGACATCGATCTGCCCGCGGTGATTTACATCCGACGCCGCGGGATGTTCTGTGCAACGATTGATAATGCATGACAAAGCTAACAGGAGCAACCGGAATTGGCTTTTCTCTTTAATGCGTTCTCCTGATCCTAAAATTTCACCATCACGCAGCAGGTGCTCACTTCATCAGGGCCATCTTCCTCATGGCCTTGAATCCGCCGGCCTGGATCGTGCAGAAATACACGCCGCTGCAGAGCCCGGAAGCGTTCCATTCGAGGCGATGTACGCCCGCGGCCATGCGGCGGGCCGCGAGAACGGCGACAAGACGGCACATTACGTCATACACCTGCACCGAAACCGAACCCTCGGGCGCGGGGCTGAACCCGATCGAGGTCGACAGATTGAAGGGATTCCGGAAATTCTGGAACAGGCAAAACTCCCCGGGTGGGCAAACGTCCTGCGGCGTCAATCCGGCCCTTTCGACAATGCGAACCTCGGTGAAATTGAAAAACGTGACGGGCGCGTATCCCGGCAGGGTGATCATCGAATCGGTCCTTGTCGCGTTCAATCCTTTAGAGTCGAAGATCGGCGTGTTGTTGCCGGCTCCGCCGTCCAGCTCGTCATGGCCCAGACCGCCGTCCAGAAAGTCGTCGCCGGGCCCTCCTTTAACGACGATCTTTTCCACCACGAGTGGATCCACCGTGCCAAAGGTCGGCAGAATGTACATGTTGCCGTTGATCAGCACTCCACGATGGTCCGGGTCGCTTGGTTCACCCGAGACGACAATGTCGTCGTCCGCGTCACGGGTGATAGTACGCGTTTTAGCGGCTTCGTCCCACTGGGCGGTGATGTTAGCCCGGGCGGATGGGGTGACCGCGAACGAGAGAAGAAACACGGACAAAAGAGATGAAGCGGATAAGATAACCGAGCGGGGGCAGGCACTTTTCATTTTCCGCACATCCGATTGAGTGACTGACGGGGAATTTAATTTGAGAGTTCAACTGACAGGTGACCGATAGGTTGATAACTGACAGGTAATTTAAGTAAAAATTTGATTTATTGATTAAATAATTTTTGACAATGTTTTTTCCTAAAGAAGTCAAGTCCAAAATCTTGTGTAAAAGTCATGCCTTTGAGGATTAAACCCATTAAGGGTTAACCTTAACAGGTTTACGCGGTATCCTTTTCATCGTTTTCTGATGAGCTGGCTTCCTGTTCTTCGTCAAAATTGAGGTAGCGTCTACCCGTCTCCCAGATCTCCGAAGTTTCCTGGCATAGCGCAGCAGCCAATCTCAAGCAGGAATCTGGGTTAGGAAAAATGCGGACAACCCGGCTGCGCCGTCGCAGTTCCTCGTTGAATCGCTCCAGCATGTTGGTTGATTTCATTTTTCGTCTGTGTTCAACAGGGATATGCAAGACCGTGAGACACGATTCCATGTTTTCATCGACCCAGACGGCGACCTTGGGATATTTTTCTTCCAGCTTCCCAGAGAGCAGGCCAACATCCAGCTGTTTGAGTACCTCGAGATCTTGTGCAACCGCCAGAGACTACATTCGACCATCAACTACGCAGTCCCTGTAGTGTGAACATTCAAATCATGCGGCTTAACCGTGCTTCGTAATTTTCGGGAATAGACCAGTTGCTTGATAAAAAAAAATATTGCATTCTCATAGTGCTTATAGTATATTAAAATAGAGGCATATTTCGCTCTACTGATGTTTCTATGCAGACTGGAAAGGCACTATTAATGCAAGTTAATTGCATTGAGAGTGCCTTTTTTATTGGTATCATTGTTATGCAGAATTTGCATTTCCCATCGCCAGCCAGTTGACGAATACCTCTCACGTTTGTTTGTAGTTAGGTTCAAGAGCGAAAAGATTAAGAAAGGCAAAAAGATGAAAACCGAATTGGCTAGAGGCATGAGAAGCCGAATTGGCCTCTTGGCTTTTTGTGCCGTTATCACCTTTGCTTCCAACATGACGGCGAAAATGGAACAAAGAAAAGACACAGCCTTTGCAGAGCATGCAAAAGATGGTTCAAGAATTGGAAAAAATCTATCAGTGCCGTCACGCAACTCACGGATCAGCGCCAGAAACGAATCCTTAGAACCGGAATTGCGCTTAAAGCAGGTTAAAAACACATCTAATGAAGTTATTTCAATGGTGCTCCATACCGATCAGATTGGTGAACCCATATCTCCTTATATCTATGGCGAATTTATCGAACACCAGGGTCGCTGTATCTATGGCGGCATTTGGGCAGAGATGATCGAGGACCGTAAATTTTTCTACCCGATCAATACCTATGCTCCTGATGATACTGCGGCAAAATCGCCATGGCATATTGCAACGATAGGCTCTCACGTGACAATGGATACAGCTTTTGCTTTTGTTGGCAAACATAGTCCTCGAATCGATCTTGATGGACATTCTCCTGGCGGGATCATCCAGGATAGCCTGGCTGTACGGCAAGGCAAAGAATATACAGGCCGTATCCTCCTCATGGGCAGCGAGTCGGTCGCAGTGAAAGTAAGCCTGATTTGGGGAGATGAGCCGAGCGATCGACAGACCATTATTATCGATAGGCTCTCTCCAAAATATATCACAATACCTCTGCGTTTCACCTGTGCGGCCAGCACCAATTACGGTCATATTGAGATTATTGGGGAGGGACAAGGCTTTTTTCGTATTGGCACAATATCGTTAATGCCCGCCGATAACATAAAAGGAATGCGCGCTGATGTAATAGATTTGTTGAAAAAACTTGATGCAACAATTTATCGTTGGCCTGGAGGAAGTTTTGTCAATGTTTATGACTGGCGAAATGCCATCGGCGACCGAGACAAGCGTGCCCCGTCTATAAACCATGTTTATGGACCGGAACAAATCGAGTCTTTTGATTTCGGCCCGGATGAATTTATGATCTTTGTGCAGGAATTAGGTGCAGAAGCCTATATAGCTGCTAAAGCGATAAATGCCGGGGACGCTCAGCTTGCCGCTGATGAAGTTGCATATTTTAATGGAGCAACAAATACGCCCATGGGATTGCTTAGGGCCGCTAACGGCCATCCTGATCCTTATGGTGTAAGGTTTTGGGGCATCGGCAATGAAGCTTATTTTTACTCGAAACTTAGCGACTACACCGCGATCCATAACCAAGTAGCTCAAGCAATGCAGGCAGTGGATCCAAGTATTAAAATTATTGCCGTCGGCGGCTATAAAAGCTCAGGTCCTGCCATAAGCGAAGGCGATTGGTCTGAAATTATGCTTACTCATTGCGCAGATTACATGCACCTGATTAGCGAACATGATTACATGATGCCCCAGGACGACCCTATTCTACACTCTAAAATGATCGCCATCGGGGTAGAATTATATGCAAAAGCTCATCGACGCTTCAGACAACAGCTGCCGTTTCTTCAGGGTAAAGATATACGTATTGCACTGGATGAATGGAATTATATCTGGTTTCAAAAGCCGTATCTATATGGCGATACCGGCGTGCGGTATTATTTTAGAGATGCACTGGGTTTTGCCCGCGCTTTGAATGCAATGTTTCGCAACAGCGACATAATCTATATGGCAAATACACAGCCGGTCAATGTTCTCGGGAATATAAAAACAACCGATACCGACGCAGCATTCGAAGTAACCGCTCTGCCATTGATCATCTACCGCCACCATTTCGGCTCACTGCCCATCACCATAAGTGGCAACATCGACACACTTGATGTCGCAGCTGCGTGGACGGACGATGGCAATTACATTACATTGAGTATTGTGAATCCAATGCAACAGAGCCGAGTTCTCTCTCTTGAACTAGAAAATGCCCGGCTAACCGATAAGGGACGATGGTGGCGTATTGAGTCGCCGGATCCGCTTGCTTATAACGAACCAGGTCACCCGCCACGAGTATCGATTGAAGAAGGAGAACAAAGTGCTGCCTCCCAGGTCTTCGAGGTGCCCCCGATGTGTGTAATAGTGTATGAATTACCTGCATCACTCTCCAAGCCATCCAGTATCTTTAAATTCATCCGAACGGTACAGGTCACACCGGATACAATTTTTCAAAATTTTAAAAATAGCAGCTTTTGTAATATCCATTACCTTCCGCAGACAGATCGCATTATTGTAATTGCCTCAACATTCCTTGACAAACCGGAAGGGGGCTATATAGGCAAAGCAACAATCGCAAAGGAGTATTTCACGACCATGCAGCCTACTGGACGGGCGTGGCCTCTGAATGGAGCGTTGGCCGATGTTGCCTCACAAGTGATCGGGAACTATCTTTATTTAGTAAGTATGGTTGAAGGACCCGCTGCGCCCGCAACAGGAGAGCCTCAGTGGATCGGATGGCGGCTTGAAAAATTTGATACCAGCAGCTGGATCAAATTGAACAGCATCGATATCCCGCTTTCTGTGCCTAACTCGACTCTCCTTGAAGCTAACAATAGCCCGACGATTTCCTACGTCAACGGACTATTGGATATTTCGGGCGAGTACTATGTTAATGGCGATCCCGCAAGTCTCTTGGGAAAAGGTTCACATCATCATTTCTTTACAACAGATCTTGTACCTCAAGGCAAGATGATCCTTGAGCCGCCGCACTATCCCTCTCACTGCCCGAAAGTATCGATGTTCCAGACTGAAGAGGGAGATATTATAATGTTTGCAGCTACATCTTTCAATGGAAACATACAATTGCTTAAGTTTGACAAGGAATGGAACTGCATTGAGCAGAAAACTTTTGATAAACCAGGGCGTTTCCCAGCAGGTATAGCCGCGGACAGTAATCGATTTTATGTTGCTTATATTGATTACACCCACCGCAGTCTGGGCGAAGAATCATGTATACGTCTGGCCTCTTTTGATAAATACTGGAATTCCCTGGATGACATTACCGTCACAACGCCGGAAGTTAATAAACGAGCTCATAGTCCATGGTTAATGTTGCATAAAAATTTCCTATATGTGTCTTATGTGATAGATTGGGGATATAAACTGGGGCAGTCATATGTAGGTATCTATGAACTCGCACAACGACCAACGGCAATCGCACAAAAAGAAGCTGAATTGAATGAATTTAAATTGGAGCAGAATTATCCAAATCCTTTTAATCCGATCACGACTATCAACTACTCTTTACCCAAAAGTATTCATATCAAACTGGCAATCTATGATATGCTTGGACAGGAGGTTCGTATATTGGTCGACGCAACCGAATCAGCAGGTCATCATCAAGCAGCATGGAATGGTAAAAACGAGGACGGATCTTATGTCGCGAGCGGAATATACTATTGTCGGATGAAGGCAGGAACATTCGTTGAAACGAAAAAGCTATTGTTTCTTAGATAAGTATCATATGACCCCAGGAGGGGTTAGTCGGCAGAATTCAAAATACTTCAACCAGGAAGCCGAGGGTATTTAGTCGCCGTTGAAAAATATTTTAACAGATTATAAATATTGACTTTGAAAATTCGATTTAGCTTCATAAATTGCCAGAAATTGAGAAAAGGACCTCAAAATCCGGTGATTTATGAAGCCCAAAAAGCACTTCGAAACACCCGATCTCTTCCGCGCCAGACTGGATCAGATACTCGATCATTCTCATCAGCTTTATGTCTTGGCCAACAAGATTGACTGGTCAGTTTTCGATGAAGTCTTTGGTCAGTCCTATGACGACAAGACCGGCAGACCAGGCTGTCCAACCCGGTTGATGGTTGGCCTGCACTATCTGAAATATGCCTTCAATGAAAGCGATGAATCGGTTCTGGATCGCTTTCTGGAGAATCCCTACTGGCAATTCTTTTGTGGTTTTGAGTACTTTCAACACGAGCTTCCGATCGATTCCAGCAGCATGACCAGATTCCGGAAACGCCTTGGCACCGGTGGTGCAGAAAAGCTCTTTGAGCAAGTGATCGATACTGCCAAGCGGGGTGGCCATCTTACCCGCAGCCATCTGAACAAGGTCAATGTCGACACCACGGTTCAGGAAAAGGCGATCGCCTTCCCGACCGATGCCCGGCTCTACTACAAGATGCGTGAAGCGCTGGTTCGGGCGGCCGAGTCACGGGAGATCGTCCTACGGCAAAACTACCGTCGCCTCGCCAAACGAGCTCTCTCCAAACAAGGGCATTACTCACACGCCAAACAGTATCGCCGGGCTCGTCGGGAAACCAAACGATTAAAGACCATGCTGGGACGGGTTTATCGAGATATCCTTCGAAAAATCAATAATCCGGATGAGCCGTTGGCTGAGCTATTGAAAAGAGCTGAGAAGCTCTTGCTGCAAGAAAAGAACGATTCACACAAACTCTACAGTGTTCATGCCCCTGAGGTGGAGTGCATTGCCAAAGGGAAGGTTCACAAGCGTTACGAGTTCGGCAACAAAGTCGGTCTGGTTACCACCAGCCGGGACAACTGGATTGTTGGCATTCAGGCTTTTCACGATAATCCCTTCGACGGCCATACCCTGCCGGCCTGTCTGTCAGAGACCAAACGGTACACCGGCTGGCAGCCTGCTGAAGCCTATGTCGATCGCGGCTATCGCGGGCATGCGGTGGACCCGAAAGAAACACAGGTTCACATCGTCGATCGGCGGCACATGAAACGGAAAACTCGAGCGATCCGTTACTGGTTCAAAAGAAGATCTGCCATCGAGCCTGTCTTTGGCTACTTGAAATCTGATCACAGAATGTCAAGGAACTACCTCAAGGGTAGAGACGGCGACCAGATCAACGCTGTCATGTGCGCCTGTGGATACAACTTGAGAAAACTGCTGGCAGTTTTCTTTTTGCCAGAAAAAATCTGGCAGCTGGTCCAACGACTGGCCGCAATATATCTCTCATTTTTGGGCATATCAACTTCGAATCTACATTTTTCTTACAATTAAGGGTTTTTCAGCGGCGACCAATTTAAAAGCGCCCGATCGGAAGGGTGTGATCGAGCGCATATGGGCACCTTTCCAGAAAGGAGCGGTATTAGAAAGCAGTGGCCCTATTCCACATTAGGGGAAAAAGCATTTAAACAGATCCTGTCAAGGGAGAAAAGCGCCACGAAACTCAAGTATCTGGTTCGTTGAGCAGTTTTGTAGGCAAAGCAAGCCTGATATTTATCGCATTAGAACGAGCTTTTTGCTTTGCACAAACTCCCCTGCTTCCAGCCTGTACAGGTAGATCCCGTTTGCCAGTCCACTGGCATCCCAGTTATGGCGATGAATTCCCGCTGCCCGTTGTTCAGAAACCAGCGTGGCGACTTCTTCGCCCAACAAGTTAAAGACCTTGAGCATGACGAAATCTGATTTGGGGAGTACAAATTCGATAGTAGTGCTGGGATTGAAGGGATTGGGATAGTTCTGCTCTAAAGAATAAATCATTAACTGTTCTCTTGAAATGCTGCCACCTGAAGTGATTGTTTCAGAAAGAGGCCGATGCCAAACCCCAGCACCACGGGTCCCGGCATAAAGGTCAGTACCTGCAATGGCCAAACCATGAACTACTGAGGATGGTTGTGTCATCGAATGCATCAAACCAGTATTTATGGCAGTCCAACTGGTTGCATTTTCTTTTAAAACATAGACGCCTCCTTGCCAGGTTCCGATAAAAAGATTGTTTTCGCTAAATACAAAAGACAAGATATCCAGAGCCAGTCCCGATAGGCCATCATTTACAGGAGTCCAGCTAGCTCCATCATTGGTTGTTAGAAACACACCTCCACCAGCTGTTCCTGCAAAAAGCTTGGCGCCATTGACAGCCAGAGCAGCAACTGAAAGGTTTGTTAGACCGTTATTTACATCACTCCAGGTAGCACCATTATTTGATGAACGAAACACACCCCCTCCAGTCCCCGCAAAAATAAACGAATCCTTGACAGCGAGCGCAAAAACCATGGTATCCTGCATATTGGTTTTGGTTATAGTCCACCAGCCAGGCGCGTGATGTATGATACGAAATACTCCAGAGCCTTCCGATCCAGCAAATAATGTTGTTCCGTTGGTCGCCAGTGCCCTGATCCATCCCATACCTACCGGGACCCATTCCCAGTTGCCTTTGACCAGATCATAACACCCCACATGATTTCCGCCTCCTGCATAGAGTTTAGTTTCGCTCAGGAGAAGGGAAAAACAAGCGCTGCCCCTGCTGAGAGCCGTCCAGGTATTGCCGTTGTCATGTGATTGAAATATTCCGCCCCATACGCCGGCATAAAGATCTGTGCCACTACTGATGAGAGAGTGAACTTTAGTCGTTATCAGACCGGTATTAATATCAGTCCAGTTATCTCCACTATTTGTAGAGCGAAACACACCACCCATTGTTCCTGCAAACAGGTCGGTTCCTCTGATATAAAGCGTATAAGCAGGTTGATTGCCCAGTCCAGTGTTGGAGGGAATCCAGTAGGCACCGTTGCTGGGCGTACGATATATCCCCATACCTGTTCCCGCATAGAGCGAATTATTCATAACCGCAAGGGAAAAGACTCTTTTGCTCATATCAGGAATACTGATCATTTGCCAATTTACCCCGTTATCCGCTGAAATCAAAACGCCGCTGGTATCCGTACCAGCAAAGAAATATGAGCCATTGATGGTAAAAGCATTGACGGCCTCGCCTTTCAGCCCGGCTGAAGTCCAGTTGGCGCCATTATCGGTAGAAATGAATAATCCCGAATCCGTACCGGCATACAGATTTTTTCCATAAATATTGAGTGATCTAATGGATTTGCTGCCAAGTCCACTACTGGCTGGAATCCAGTAGGTGCCGTTACTCGGCGAGCGGAAAACGCCATCTTTTGTTCCTGCAAAAATATTGGAGTCACTCGCGGCAAGACAATTGACGTAATGGTTTAAAAGTCCGAAATTCATTTGATTCCAATTGTCGCCATTATCGGTCGATAGAAACACGCCACCATTATAAGTGCCTGCAAAGAGGTTCAAGCTGGATTCGTCGTCGGATTTGACAGCCAGAGAATATACAATGTTCTCTAGGCCGGTCGGGTTCCAGCTTGCACCGTTATCTATAGAGCGGAAAACACCATCTTCAGTTCCTGCAAAAAGAATCGAATCAACAGAAGCGAGACATTTTACTTCACCGCCTTTAGGACCGGCGGTTTGAATCCACTGTGCCAGCAGGTGGTTTGAAGTGAATAACAGTATGGTCATCCATTTCATCAGGGACAGTCGTTTCATTAGAACACTCCTTCCATGAAATAATGATTTGATCTTCCATACGATTCCAGTGGAAAAGAAAATAAAAAAGGCATTATGCATTTATCCAGTGGATAAATGCACCATGCCTTTGCGGACCATTTATAGCTATATACAGATAAGCTATATGATATTCAATTAAGTATACAGTAAAAAACAACACGAAACAAGAAAAAACTCAATTCTTTCGATCACTGCCTGTTCTGTTGAACCGCAGCAAAGTGGCTAGCGCCCGCACACGAGTAGCAGTGATCTGCCATTGAATTTGTCCATTAACTGTTCAAACCAATCATGTCAAATAGAGAATTGAAGTGGACGTTTTCGACTCACTATATCCAGATATTTTCCCATGGACTACCAGTTGGCAATCATCGATGAAAATGAAATGAATAGAAATAAGGGGTATTAGATGGACGTCGGAAAAATGTGGGAACTGCTGATTGTCGAAGCGGATGCAGTAAAATTGATAACTGGGAAGTTACCGACGGGAATAAAAAGCGCCCGATAGGTGAGAAGGATTGATCAGGCGCTCGGTTGCGCCTTTCCAGAAAGGTGCGGTATTCAAAAGCAGTGGCCCCTATGCCACATTTGGAATAAAAGCATTCTATCAAATGCTATCGAGGGACAAAATCGCCACGAAAATTTCGCACTGAACTCTTAATTTCACAAGCGCTTGCGCGAGCGAACAAGTGCTGTCCGAAGAATGCCGCTTCTCGGTTGCCTAGTCAAGCCCCGCGTTGCACACCCACACTAGCGCGTCGGGTGTGAACGCATAATCGTCAGCCGATTACTTGACGAAAACCATTGTTTTTGAATACGAAAAGCCTGAAGTTTGCAAGCAATAAAAATATATCCCTCTTGCAACAGGATTGTTGTGCTTGTCACAGGCATACCAGTTTACCTGATAAAGCCCGGATGATTGTTCCTCGTTTATTAAGATTAAAATTAACTCGCCCTTTATATTCAGGACTATTATTATGACATGAGTTTTTTTAGGCAGTCGATATTCAATAGTGGTTATTGGATTAAATGGATTCGGATAATTTTGTTTCAGCTCAAAAGCTAACGGCACCTTTGTGTGTTTTTTTTCACATACGTCGTTGATTGCACACTTCGAAAAATCCCATCGCCATAAGTCGCGGCGAAGATTTACCCGCTCGAATTGACGGCAAGAGACCAAATTGAACCCCCATATGGTCCGTTTGTTTGTTGCCAAAAGTCGGTTTGTGCGAAAACGAATTTGCAGCCCAAATTAAAGACGATGCAAATAATAATGAGACGTCACTAATTTCATTTTAGTTTTCATAACAAACCTCCCCAATTAACTGTTTGTTTTTACAAAGTACTTTATTTCTATGAGACCAATCGCGGCGCTGAGCAGTAGCCCCCGAAGGCGGCGTATCTGCTCAAGTGCCTGGTTCCGCCCGGGCTTGAGAAGGCGCAGGCACTCGATGCTCAGCGCCACGATTCCGCCGGAATGTAAGTGAAAGCGGAACAATTGATTATGCGGTTTTCTGCTATTTACCTAAAAATATCGTTTCTTTTTTTGTCGATCTGGAATGATCGGGGGTAGAAGTGTTCAAAGGCGGCGTTAGAGTAGTAGGAAGTGAAGCGGGCCTATTGGCAATATAATTAAATTATGGAGTTATGCAAGATAAAGATTAATATGTTCAAATACCTGAAAATTGCGCGATACCCCTTCCCGCAGCCGCTCATCTCCGGGCCGCGGAAACCGTACGCACCCACTCTTCCCCGCCCGGTAAATCACCTGACCATCTCTCGTGACCTTGATCATCCGCACCAGCGAAAAGGGACAGCGCGATACATAGGAGACCAGACGCTTCATGCCTTCTTCATCCTCTGACCCAATCTGTACCAAATTATCGATGCTGAATCCCGAGTGCAACCATCCCCGCGTCGATCGCACCACCTCCATATCGATCTTTTCCTCACGCAGCAGCAGATCAAATACCATCTCACGCCATGCCTCTGTACATCGATCCATATCCACTTTGGTGAAATGAGCCTAACTGGGGTGGCTGGCGTCAGCCGTTGGAGTTCAAGGTGAACGAGCGGAACCACCAGGGCGCCAGACTGGCGGGTGAGACGGCCGTTGAGGTGGCCGTTCTGCCGGAGGAGTATACACTTGAGCAGAAGTGTCCCAATCCCTCCCACAACGCAATGTTCATCCGCTATGCCCTCCCGGAAGAGTGCCAGGGAAAACTGGCTATCTATGATCTGCGCGAACGCGAGGTGGTCATTCTGGACAAGAAAATGCAGAATGCTGGTATCCACCAGCTGATCTGGAACGCGCAGGAGATCTCAAACGCTGTCAATTTTATGCGACTGAGTGCCGGTACCAAGACCTGGACGCTCAAGATGCTGTTGATCAAGTGAACGAACCGGAAGTTCCTTATCGCCTCGGTATTTCAGACAGCATCAGGGGAATTATCGCCTCATCTCCAACTGGTGCTGTTTTCAAAAGGCTGCGCTTATCGCAACGGTATAGTTGCGGCCCGAGGCGGTTATTCCTGAAGCGTAGGTCCGGTACCGCTGATCGGTAATATTCTCCACCCCCGTCATGATGCTGAAAACATGCGAAATCATCAGTCGCACCTTGAGGTTAAATGTATACCATGAAGGAACATACGGTCTACCCCTTGCATCGCGTGCGAAAAGATAATCCATCCCCTCCAATCCCGGTGCCAGGTCCGCCGCATTCACTCCGTCGCTGTAATCCATATAGCCATCCATCTCCAGGCGATGCCGTTTGCAGGTCAAATGCAGGGCGCCGAAAGGCGGGGGAGCATGGCGCAGCGTGCCCAGATTGCCATCGTCCATCTCCTCGGTGCCGCGCATGATGGTGAGATGTGCGTTGAGCCCGAATCCGGCCGGCAGTTGCACTTCCACGCTGGCCTGCATGCCGCGCACATTTGCCTCAGCAGCATTCTGGATGGCTTGAATCCTGCTCATTTCGCCGTCATACATCACGCTGTCGCGGCCGTTCAGGGTAAAGTTTCTCCTTACCATGGCATCTTGTAGAACAGTATAAAAAGCGGTTGCATCCAGTTTGATCGCCTCCGAACAGGTGAGCGTCGCCCCCAACTCGGCATTCCAGGCATACTCGGGTTTCAAAGCGGGATTCGGCACGACGACATAACCGGGGGATGAGTCGAAAACTTTACCCACATCATCGATATTGGGCGCCCGGAAACCAGTCGACAACGCCACTTTGATCTGCAGTGCGGATGCAGGGGAATAGACGCCGCCAAGGCTGCCGTTCACTGCGGCATTGAGCATGCTGGTTGAAGTGAAGGGGAATTTGTAAAACGTGGTATCAAAGCGGGCATCAAGTCCGACCAGGGAGCAGCGCAGTCCGGCCTGGACGGTAAAGGTGCTGTCGGGAATCCAGCGGTAATGGGCATAGAGCGCGAGGGCGCTCCAACTGGCGCCGTCGGGATAGCGGCTGGGACCTGGAGTTCGGATTGCCGTGATGATATTCTCGTTTTCGCCGGTCGATCCGATGCGGTTGTACAGCAGTTCAGCGCCGCCGGATATGCTGTGCACCGGCAGGAGCGCTTTGATCAGGTCGATATTGGCAGAGAAAGCATCCACCCGTTCTGTGCGGTGGAGCAGAAGCGGGCTGCGATAGTCGCGGTCATTCCGGCTCTCCCTGAAATATTGATAGGCCAGGATCAATTTCGCTTCATCCCATAAGGCATTTCCGCGCCTATTCGCAACAACCAAGGCCTGCTGCATCCAGATCTGAGGGCCATAATACCACTGCGCGGAACGGAGGAGTTTGCCGCGCGGACGCAGCAAACGGTCATAGCGCGGATAATCCGAGGTGGCCGAATAGTGAAAGGCATAGGTGGCATCCCAGGCATCGCCGGGACGCCAGCGGATTTTCTGCAACAGGTTCAGCTGGCTGTAACCGCTGGGGACCTGCTTTTTTGGATCGGGATTCGTGATTAGGCTGTCGAGGCCGTCGATGCGCTGTACGTAGCGTGTGCGCAGAAAAGCCGCGGGGCCATGGCTGCCCATGGTGAGGTCGCCGTAATCCGACCAGGTCGCACTGGATACCCATCCCCACTTTTGCCATCCTCGATAGAGATCGAGATGCCCGGTTTTCTCGCGATTCGCGGAAGAAGTGCGGACAACGGCATGGCCGGAGAAAAGGGGGCGGGCGTCATGAGACAGACGAGGCACGAGTGTCTGGAAACACATCACTCCGCCAATGGCATCGCTGCCGTACATCACTGCACCGGGACCGAATAATACTTCGGTACGCTCAGTCGTGAGAGGATCGAGAGAGATGATATTCTGGACGTTGCCGGTGCGGAAAATAGCCGTATTCATGCGAATGCCGTCCACGGCTATGAGCACGCGGTTGGTGGCGAAGCCGCGCAACATCGGACTGCCGCCAGCCAGCTGGCTTTTCTGCACAGATACCTCAGAGGAGAACGCGACGAGATCCGCTGCAGTTTGGGGATTTATAAGCTGAATCTGTTCAGCGCGGATCTGAACGGATCGATGTGGTATATCCCGCTCCCGCAAGAGCCAGCGCGTGGCAGAGACTACCACATCGCCGATGTGGAGGGGCATCCTCTCCAGATAAAGGGCAAAGCGCAATCGTTCCAGCTGGAGATAGGCAAGTCTTGCCGGATGGTATCCGATGAGCTCCACGCGGATGGTGTCGGAATGGTCGAACGCGGTAAGATCCGCTCGTCCCTCCGCATCGGTCGTGGTGGCGGTATGGCCGTGGATGCTTGCCACCAACGCGCGCTCCAGCGGGTATCCTGAAACATGATCGCGAATCGTAAGTATTTGCGCCGGTGCGGAGAGGAACAATAAAAACACGGCAATACAGATCCGGAATGGTATGCAGGCATTCATCCTGGAACGTGAAGGAGCGAACCGGAATGCCCGTTGCATCAGAGGTTGCTGGCGTTTTGCGATATATTTTGCCAATGCAGCTGAAGTATTTCCTTGCGGCATCTTGTTTTTTCTCTTCATTTACATTATTTTCTTAATAGAGAAAGTAATGAATTGCTAGGTCATTTAAAAAAGATTTCAAACGATGCTTAACGCTGGGTGACTTTTTGAAAGGAGCGCTGTCATGAAAAGAACTGTTGTGCTGATTGGAATGATCCTGATCCTGCTTGCAGGTTTCTTTCTCACCCGGCGGGATCATCATATCAGCAGCCAGCCGGCTGTCGGGAAAAGAGCCGCTGCCGAGGGGAGCGAGGAGGACCCCTCCGCACGCAGCCGCTATGAGTGGATGCTGTTGAGCAGTCCGCAGACCAACACCATCCCGAAGGATATCGGCATTCGGCAGAATGCCTTCATCCATCGGTTGGCAGAAGAAAATCGCCGGCTGGGGCGTTTGTCCCAGGTGCTGCATTGGTCCAACCGCGGACCTGCCAACATCGGCGGGCGTACCAAAGCGCTGGCCATTGATATCAAGAACGAGAATCTCATTCTCGCCGGCTGCACCTCCAGCGGCATGTGGAAATCCATCGATGCCGGAAAAACCTGGCGCAAGACCACCGCACCGGACCAGCTGCAAAGTGTCTCCTGTATCGCGCAAAATAAAAGACCGGGCAAAGAAAATATCTGGTACTATGGAACAGGCGAGTATTCCGGCGGTAGAGGAAGCAGCGCTGCAGGGCCTTTGGGAACGACCGCGTTCGATCGCGGAGACGGGATATTCAAATCCACAGACAGCGGTTCCACATGGTCGCTGTTGCCTGCCACGGTCTCCGGCACGGCGCAAAAGACCGACAACTTTGATTTTATCTACAAGGTGCTTACCTTCAATGAAGAGGGCGTGCTAGCAGCCACTTCAAGCGGCATCTTTGTCAGCAGCGACGGCGGGGCATCCTGGCAACATGTTCTCGATTTCGGTCCCAATTATCCCAGCAGCGATGCCGCCATAACCAGTCAGGGCTTTTTCTATGCTGCTATCGATGGCGCAGGGCCGAGCACTGGCCTCTACCGGTCGGCCGATGGCCTGACTTGGGAGGATTTTTCACCGCCGGACTGGCCAGACACAACCACCCGGACGGTGATCGCTATACCTTCATCCAACGAAAAAACAGTCTATTTCCTCACTGAAGTCGCGAATCTGAAGCAAACCTTAAAAAAATATACGGAAAGGGAGGGCTGGAGCGATCTAACCGGGAATCTGCCCCATCATGCCCAGATGACAACCTATGGCGCCAATATGATGATGTTGCACGTCAAACCGGATGATGAAAAGACCCTTTTTATGGGCACGGTTGGCCTGTACCGCAGCCGGGATGGTGGATCGACCTGGGAGGTGATCGGCAGTTTCAGTGATTTCCACGTCGATCAGCACACGATCGCATTCCTCCCTGGCAATCCCAAGGCGATGATCGTTGGGAATGACGGCGGGCTTTTTCGTACCGATGATAATACTGCCGTGACGGTCCAGGATCCCGTCTATGGCGACGATCGTATCTCATGGCGTTCCCTGAATAACGGCTATGTAACCGCCCAGTTCTACAGCGTCGCCATCGATCATGCTACACCATACAGTGAACTGGTTCTGGGGGGAACCCAGGACAACTCCTTCCTCTTCACCGCGGCGACCGACTCATCTCTGCCGTGGACGGGGATCTTCCCGGGGGCGATGGATGGCGGTTTCTGCGCCATCAGCGATGGGGGACAGTACTTGTATACCGGCGAGGCGGCCTCGTTCGGATTTTACCGCAACGAATTCATTGACGGCATCCATCATTGGACGGTAATCACGCCAGCCTCGGCCATCGGGATGGGCTTGTGGATGAATCCTTTTCTCCTCGATCCCCACGACACCCGGATCATGTATCTTCCCTCCCAACGAGAACTGTGGCGCAACTCTGATCTGACCGCCATCCCCGAGGTGTTCCCGGGGACGCCCACCACCATCAACTGGAACAAACTAGAGAATGTTCAGCCTGAATTCCATATCTCCGCTCTGGGGATGTCACCGGCGGAGCCGCGGCGGCTGTACTATGGCACGTTTGTCGGACGAATTTATCGCCTGGATAATCCCCACGATGGCCAGCCCATCCCTGTCGAGGTGGCTGGCAATGGCATCCAGTGGTATGGCCACCGTTATGTACATTGCCTGGCTGTCGATCCGAGGAATATCGATAAAGTATTGGCTGTATTCCCCAATTATGAGACGATGAGCATCTACTACTCTGAGGACGGCGGCGACAACTGGATCCCGGTCGCCGGTAACCTCGAGGAAAAACCTGACGGGTCTGGCAGCGGTCCGTCTGTACGCTGGCTGGCGACACTCTATGTCAAGGAGCAGCCGGTCTATCTGGCCGGCACCAGTGTCGGCCTGTTCTCCACTATCAAGCTCGATGGCATGAATACCGTCTGGGTGCAGGAAGGCGCCGGGAGTATCGGTAACATCGTGATAGATATGATCGACGTCCGCCAATCGGACGGTTATATCGCTGTAGCTAGCCACGGTAACGGCATTTATACGGCCTATCTGACCGAGGTCAATACGGGAATAGCGGCGCGGAGCGATCAACCCGATCGCTTCATCCTCTACCCCGCTTACCCCAATCCCTTCAATGCAATCACGACGGTGCGGTTTGAGCTGCCTAAGGCAGGTTCGGTCACTATGGAGGTTTTCAATATACGCGGCCAAAAGGTCGCTACCCTGGCCGACGGCTATCGCAATGCAGGCGAACATACGGTGCGGTGGGAGACGACAGGGCTCGCAAGCGGGGAGTATGTGATCCGGTTACATCTAGAGGATAGGATACAAACACAAAAAGTCGTACTGCAAAAATAAACTTTTCTACACCGGCGGAACCTCATTGGAAAAGTAGCATTTTTCCGTTTTCCATACACAAATTAATCTGCAATCGGCAAAAAAGTTTCTGCCGGGTATTGCGGTATTGCCAAGTCACCACCACATGGTGGGACGGATTTGAACCAGGCTTTTGCCGATCGCCAGCCGGAATAGATGGCCACCGCATTGATAAGGGGTATTACTACCATCACAATAAGGTAGGCAACCAGGCCTTCCTACTTTGGATGCGAGGGATAGCGGGTCACAATCAGCCAGACCACAAGCAAGCCATAGGATATTGCCCGCTAATGCCGCAAATTTCACTCCACGCCGGGTGGCAAACTGTATGATGGTTTCTCCTCCGCCTGCCATACTTTTGAATACAGTGATCTTGGCTATTTTTCTTTTTATTCAAGGCGAAATAGGCTATGTTGAGACATAAGCAAGCTGCAGGAGCCAGCCGCAAGCGGAGGAGAGGAATGACCCGGATCAAGATCTGCTGCATTCAAAGTATAGCCGAAGCCCGAATGGCCATCGGCTCTGGCGCTTCCGCTATTGGCCTAGTTGGCAAAATGCCCAGCGGACCGGGCCCTATCGAGGATGATCTGATTCGTGAGATCGCGGCGGCTTTGCCCCCGCCGATTGCCACTTTCCTGTTAACGAGTGAGAGCGCAACAGATGCCATCATCCGGCATCATCAACGGACGCAAACTACTACCATCCAGATCGTCGATACCCTGATCAAGGGAACTCATGCCGGGCTGAAGATGGCGTTACCGGCCATCAAGATCGTCCAGGTCATTCATGTGATGGATGCGGCCTCTGTGGCAGAGGCGATTAAGATTTCGGAATCAGTCGATGCTTTGCTGCTCGACAGCGGGAATCCCGGCCTGCGGGTTAAAGAATTGGGGGGCACCGGGCGAGTACATGACTGGCGGCTCAGTCGGCAAATCCGGATGCAAGTTCACTGTCCGGTTTTTCTTGCCGGGGGATTGACGCCGGAGAATGTGCGGGAGGCCATTGAGACCGTCGAACCCTTTGCGGTTGACGTCTGCAGCGGGGTGAGAACCGATGGCCATCTGGATATTCGTAAAATGGAGCGTTTTATTGAAGAGGTTCAGAGGGCGCAATAGGAGGTCGCGCCAGGCCTGATGCCCAGAGCGAACCGGGTTGGGGCTGGATACGGTATGCATCAGTCAAACGAGATGAAGATGCAAAACAACATTCTGCGTCTGCTCTATTGGGCTCCAAGAATTGCGGGTATCGCCATGGCCCTTTTCCTCAGCTTGTTCAGTTTCGACGCGTTTCAGCCGGGGCGGCCTTGGTTCGAGAACCTGCTGTTTTTTTCATTCATCAGATCCCGGTCCTGATTGTCGCCTTGCTTCTCGTACTCGCCTGGCGCTGGGAATGGATCGGCTCTGTCTTATTTGCCCTGTTGGGCATCCTTTATATAGGCATGACCTGGCGTAAATTCTGGTGGAGCGCCTGGCTAGCTATTTCCGGACCGTTATTTCTCGTTGCGGCCCTCTTCACGGCGAACTGGCTTTCCCGCCGCCGACACCTGTGAGAGGCGTGGGTGGCGGATTCGGGCCTCGCAACAGCATCCCCAGGCACCATGGTGAAGTAGCAGAGCAGAATCCGCCAGGACTGAGAAGAAAGGGGCCGAGCGAATCCACTCAGCCCCTTTGAGTGAGAGCGGTGTGGAGAGAATGCCCGTTTGCCCCGCTAACACTGCAAGCTATTTGGGTTTATTTGAGCAGCAGCATACGGGTCATCTTGCTGAAGGATCCTGACGTCAGCCGGCAGAGGTAGACACCAGCAGGCGCCTCCGCGGTATTCTAGGTCACCGAGTGCATCCCCGCTTCCATCAAGCCTTCGATAAGCTTGGCCCCTTCCGCCCCAGGGCGTTGTAGATTTTTATACTCACCCGTGATTCTTCAGGAAGTTGATAACTGATTGTGGTGACCGGATTGAAGGGATAGGGATGATTCTGGTTAAGGAGATAACCCTTAGGGACAGCTGCGACAAGATCCGTTTCTTCGGCATAGGGCGTAAGGGTGGTGCTTACGGTATCTGTGCCTTTCCATCCCCAGATATCCCCGTCGATGCCGTTCGTCCAGGGTTCATCCACATAGGCGGTGGAGGCCTCTTTCACTTCCAACAGGGTGTATCCAGTGGGTCCATAGACCAGAACGAATAACCGGTCACAATTCCAGCGCAACAGGACGTCCGCATCGCCGCAGTTCGTGACGCCCAGCTATACGTCGTGTTTGCCCGGGATCCAGTATTCTGTGACCGGATTGGCGTTGAAGAGATGGATGCCGTGGCTGTATCATAGACCTCGAGATCCAGCCAAGCGATGATGGCGAAAATCTCCCCGATCAGCGAGATAATCGCCGGAGGAATTTCAATGGCGTCCGAAGCCACGAAGTACTTGCCGTTGGTTTGCGTTGCCATGTAGGTGAAGTTCTTGACGGCGTCTTCAATCCGTGGACTGCTGTCGATCGATACCACCTGGATTCCCACTGCTGCCAGTTCGGCGACGATTGTTTGAAAATCGAGATCATCGGCGGTGCCCATCACCTCATCCCGTCCAGGATCACCGCCATAAGAGCCGGGGCAAAAAGTCACAGTCGTGCACAGGGGCGTCCCCTATGATGACGACAATTTTACGGGTGCCGGTTCGCTGGCGAGAATGACTGAAAGATCTCTTGAACTGCAGTGTCCTCCGGAGATGGTGACCTCCAAATTCCCCGGAGTAGCCGTTATGGCGGCGAAGAGCTAAGAGGAGGGTGCGAAGAGAATGATCGCTCCGCGCCAGTTCAAACAAAGTGCAGATTTCTGCGTCAAAGATATCGCCCTGAAAATCAATTTCGGTCCGGCTCTGCAAATAAAGCCGATGTATTAAAAGCAGGTAGTAAGTGAGATGGCTGCGGGATCAACTTGCGTAGAAACCAGGAAAGGACTCGAAATGCAGACGCGCTTCGAATAGCTGTAAGTTGCACCCATCTCGCCGTCGGAACCTCTACTTGTCACTGGAGGCGGCCGGCTCCTTTTTATTGTTCCCTACAACCTGACCGTCGCGCCGATGAGCAAGCGTGTCACCCGCTAGGGTTGATTGACAGCTTTGTCCGCATCCTGATAGCCAAAACCTTTGCGGCCATTTGCGCTCTCTCCATCCGGCTAGAACTCCGTGTCATGCCCTGAAAGGGTGCTTTTGGGATAATAAGCCAGGCCGGCAGTGAGCGATAAATCCAGCGCCGGATTGATGGCATAAAGTTCCTCCAATTCCAAGCCGGCGCCCCAGGATTTGCATCTGACGTCCAAGTCCTCGTTGCCGCCGACAAATTTAAAATTGCCGGTGAAATAAGAGCGCCGCGGTCCACCATATAAATAGCATCGGTTCCAGCCGAACTATTTTACGGGATACATGAAATCAAGCCGAAAGCTCCAGAAATGGCCGTTTTCTTCCGGTACACCATTGGTAGCGTCGTTGATGAAAATCTCGCGGGCCGCTTGCGGATTTCCGGGATCAAGCGTGAAAAAGCCGATTGTGAATCGAAGCACAAACGGGAATCCCTGAGCAAAACCGGAGGCGCTGATTTGCGCTTCAGCACCGGGTCCCTGAGAGAAACCGGCCATGCCGCCGGCAGAAAAGTCCTGCGCGGAGACCTCAGAAGAAATAATCAGAAGGAGGAGGTTAAAATAAATGTTATTATTAAACATAGAACACTCCTGAATTCATCCGAAATTCTTTCTGGGCGCCTAAGATAGCCCATCTGGCTGGATAATTCAATTCAGAAAATCTTGGGATGACAACAGGCACAGAATTGATTTTTTCGGAGGGATTTGATACGATGAAATCATCATGGCGATTAAGGAGATGCTGATTCGCCTCTGACAAGGAGATCGCCGTCGACTGTTCTATGTGCGAACGGATTCAGACCTGAACATTCGCTCGCCCGGAGAAGGCCCAAGAACGTTCATCGATCCGCCTCCTGGGCGCCCCAATCCAGGGTGAGCGTGCAGGTGCATATCGACTATCTCCACCAGTCTGCACAGGCCGGCAAAATTGCGGTCATGGTTCGGGATGAAACAGATGCCATTTTGAATACTTCAACCAGGTTGACGGAGGCGGCCGTGGGCATTCATTTCCTGGAGCTTTCGCCCGTTGAAGTGATGGTCCCGGAATTTGGCAGCCAGTGCATTGTAGAGCCATCACTTTCACCTAACGGTGATACCTCGGGAACGGCATACTCCAGAATCTATGCCGGCGTCTTGCCGATACGCTGCTCGAGAAAACGCGCACAGCTTCAAGGCCTGGCCACAGGTGTACAAGGGAGATCAGGCGGTATCTTCAGGTGCGAACCATTATTTTGCGCGAAAGGTGCCCCCCATCGGGGTTATGGTCATTGGATGCATTGAAAAGCTGAATGTAACCAGTTGGCAAATTCAGATAGGCCCTCTGGATGCCCGTGTACCAAACGGTGTTGTGATTTATTCCTATTCGCTATCAATGGAGCACTGGCGAGAATTAAAAACGGCCGGCACCGTGCCCAATGATCTTCGTCCCACTATTTTCATCATGCAGCCCGGTTCACCGTCACCTCCGTAGAATAAAGGCAGGGTTCCTCCCAGTATGAGGTTGATTTCAACGCATCGTCCCTGCCCACGTGCATTTTTATGCGGGAAATGCAGGCGGGCCATCCCGCCGCTCCTCTTCCCTTGCTTCTGGAGATCGAGGCCATCGACCAATTGTTCCCTTCCCGCTGCTGCGCCCGAGAAACGCCTTCGAGGGATTTGATGCCGAGGATCAGAGTGACGGCTCGATTCTTCACAGACAAGGGGCTTAGACTAGAATTTTTTATTAGCGCTTGCATTTCGACAGCTAAATCGCTACTTTGATTTAAGGGCATCCTGAAGAAATTCATAATTTGACGCACGCCCCTTCTGTCCGAGCGCCCACCTCCTATTTCGTCAACATCTCAAAAAACTCTTGCCAGTGGCGCAAACTTCGGCATTTAGCCTTTACTTATGTTGCTTAACAAGGCCGGTTTGGGTAATAAATTCCGCTATTCTAAATCGCTCAGGCGGATAGGAGATGACAAATGAATGATAATTCTGAAGTAACGACGGAGGCTCTCTATCAGTCTCTGAAAAACCAGGCGATAAACGCTGGCAAATCAGGTGACATGCAAGGCGTGATCGAACTTTTCCGCGACCGCATTGCGGCGAAAAACCTGCCATTGGATAGCAGGCGGCAAGTGGGCGTCATCATCATGCAACTCGCCGGGGTGGCACGCCGTTCAGGTGATCAGCTGGCAGCCTCTCAAGGGTACGAGGAGGCTGCACAGTACTTCCGCGAGGCCGATGATAAGCGAATGCTGCAAACTGCCCTCTCCGGTGCGACCGAAGCTTTGATGGCGATTGGTGACAACCAGCACGTGCTGCCGCTTGTGGCCGAACACGTGAAAATTTGTCGCGAGATGGGCGATCAGAATGGTTTACTCAACTGCCTCGCCATTCAAGGGAAATTGCTGTATTGGGCTGGCGATTCCGAACATGCGGCTGAGTTGGCTGAACAATCGGAAGCGCTCGCCCGGGAACTCGGCGGTGAAGAAAACGTGGCGATTACACTTAGCAATCGCGGGTTGCTGCTGATCTCCCAGAATGACCTTGAACAAGCTCAAGGACTGCTCGATGAAGCGGAACGCCTGCTTCGTAAAGGCTCGAACCGCCAGCAACTGGCCAACACTATTGGTGGCCGCGCCATTGTTCTAATGCAGCGCGGCGAGTACACAGTCTCCCTCTCTTTGCAGCAGGAAGCCGCCGGCATCTGCCGGGAGTTGGGCGATGTGGAAGGCCTGGCCAAAGCACTCACCATGCAGGCTTTGCTGCACAGCCAGATGGGAGATCCCGGTACTGGTGTGCCTATCGTGAAGGAAGCGGATCAACTGGCGCGGGCCCATGGATTGACAGCATTGGTGGATGGTATGATCGCCCCTGTCATGGGGATGCTGGGCGCCAATTCTGATGTGACCGCCTCCTCCCTAGCTCCAACGGCTCTAAAAGAAACCTCCACACCACCACCGGCGGCTGCTCCAGCCGCCATCGACATCTCAGAAAGCGGGTATCTGCAGATGAAGCCGTCAGCCTTCACGCCGCCGCCTGCGGTCGCTCCGGCCGGTACCATGAATCCGCGCCTGGCAGCGTGGCAGAACCTCCCCTGGTACAAACGACTGCGCACGCCAAAACCCGAACCTTCATTTTGCTCAGATCGATCTGTGGCCAGCTTTGACTTGCAGATTCCATCTCTTCCCCCGATTCCTGTCGAAGAGGTCCGGATGTACATGGCACAGCAATTTCCAGGAATCATCTTCGATGGAACCTACCCTATCTATGATTTACATGGACAATTTCTCTGTAAGAATTGCGGTCTTCCGCTTGAAAAGGGGGATCTCAATCAAACGCTGGAAGTTCTAAAACAAGCTATTATCGACCCTACGGCTCATGCTGTTTTTTTCCATCTCAACTGCAGGAAATGTACACTGCAAAGTTTCTTCTCTCCGAAGGAGGTGCTTTCACGCCAGCCGGGCAATGCACTGGGACCCTGGAACAAGACAGATATCAGGACAGCAAAAACGAGTCTGGAGTATATTTTCAATCTCTCACCCATTGAGCTCGCCGGGATTAGCGCCAGCCATTTTGATGAAGTCATGTACCTCTATAGCTAGGCCGTAGAGATGGATTCCATCGACGAGAGCAGGTCAGATGATGTTTTTCAAAACCTCCGGTGGGAGAAGGTCTATATTTTTATCAGCAGCACGTTCAATGATATGCATGCGGAGCGGGACGTCCTGGTGAAGAAGGTGTTCCCGCAGCTGGCGGATTGGTGCGAAGCTCGCCGTCTGCGCATGGTCGATATCGATTTACGCTGGGGTGTGACGGAACAGGATGCCACCCGTAATCAGAATGTAGTTCAAGTCTGCCTCCAGCGCATCGACGAGTGCCGGCCATTTTTCCTCTGTTTGCTTGGGCAACGTTACGGCTGGGTGCCAAGCCACCGTGAAGTCTCTGCCGAAACCCTTGATAGCTTCCCGGGTCTAGCCGAAGCGATTGATGACGGGCGGTCTGTTACTGAACTTGAAATTCTCCATGCCATCGTCCGGCCCTTTAGCGAACAATCGGAACAGGTCATTTCCGGACAAGCATTGTTCTATCAACGCCACCCCGCCTCTTTACGACACCTCCCACACGAACCGACACAGCTTTGGCGCACCTTCACGGACATAGCCGAACCGGAGCCAGCTGCGCGCCGATTTCTTCTGACCCGGAGAAGGCAGCTTCGAAAAAAGATACTGCCGGCCACCCAACGCCCGGTGGTGCTTTACCGCGGCACCTGGGACAGCGCAGCACGTTCTCCTGAACTGGCAATGCCGCTGCGGTGTCCATCCGTATTGCCCGAGAACGTCGAACGCTGGCGCCGGCAATGGCAGAAGGCCGGTGTAACTGTGGAAGGGCTGGATGTCGCGGACCGACCAGAGGAAGAGGAAAAAGCGCGCCGCTATAATGAGCGTTTGACCACCGGCCGCCTTGGCGACCTGAGGGCAGGGAATGAATCTTTTCCTGCACGTGTGCTGACTGATTTACAGGTGGCAATCGAGACGCACTTCCCAGGCCGGACCGTCGTATTGCCCCAAAGCCCATTGGCGGTCGAGCTTTCGCAGCAGGAGCAGTTTCAGTTTGCCGCAGCAGAAGGCTTCATCGAGCGGAAGGGTGATTTTGCAGTACTCGATGCCTATGCGCTGGGCGAATCCTGCAGGCCCTTTGTCCTTACTGCGCCAGGCGGGGCGGGAAAGTCCATGCTGCTGGCGTGCTGGATTGATCGCCTCCGGGCTGAACCAGCGGCAGGCAAGAACAGGACGCTGCTCTATCGCTTTATCGGCGCAAGCGACCAGTCCACGTCAGTGATCAATCTGATCAATTCGCTTCTCCTCGAGTTGAAGGATTCTGCCGGAAGGATCAGCGGCGATCTTCCTGACGATCCGGTCCATCTGCGTCAAGCCTGGCCGGAATTGCTGGCGCAGGCAGCTTCAAAGGGACCCTTGTTTATCGTCATCGACTCGCTCGATCAACTCAACTCAGGCCTGGATGATCTCACCTGGGTGCCGCGTCTTCTTCCCCCCGATGTCAAGTTTATCATCAGTTTCCGCAGCGACGCCCGGGGAGGTGAAAATGCAATCGCCTATTTTCAGCAGGGAGGCGCTTATCTAGCAGAGGTGCCGCCGTTTCAGGAACTGAACGACAGACGAAAACTCGTCCAGGCCTATCTTGACCAGTATCTCAAGGAACTCGATACGCCACATCTTGAGGCGTTGATCACATCGCCCGGCGCCTCGAATCCCCTTTTTCTGAAAGTAGCACTCAGTGAGCTGCGTATTTTTGGTGCATTCGGCAATCTAGCGGCGAAAATCCAAAATGATTTCGGCACGACGCCTGCAAGCGCATTTACCGCTGTGTTGCGTCGACTTGAAACCGATCCAGCCTACTCTGAAATCGATCCTTCAGTTTCAGTTCCACTCCTCTTTGGCTTGATGGCGCATGCCCGCCGCGGCCTTTCTGGCGATGAGCTTGCGACCATGCTCTGCACAACCCTAGGGGAGAATTCAAGGGAACCGGCGGCATGGGAGAGAGCAAAAGATGCGACTTACCTGGTTCTTCGGCAAGTGCGCCCCTTTCTGGCCCGGCGTCAGGGACGGTTTGATTTTTTCTATGAGACCTTCCGGCAGGCGGCGTCTACCCGGTATGTCATCGGGAACGAAGGCGCAACTGCCGCAGCGCGTCCTGCTCCGGCCTGGCACACGATATTGGGCAATTATTTCCATGCCCTCCCGCTCTGGATAGTATCATCGGGCAATGGCCGTAGCCCCAATGAACGCAAGACCGGAGAGCTCCCCTACCATCTGAGTCGTGCAGGCGAGGGTAAAAGGTTGGAGAAAGTGCTTACCGATCTCGAATTCATCGAGGCCAAATCCGCGGCGGGCCAGATGTATGAATTGGTCGATGATTATCTACAACTCCCTGAGTCGATGCGTACCATCCCTCTCACAGAATTTGCTGATTTTGTTCGACACCAAGCGCACATTCTGGCGCGCTGGCCTGAATTAACCTTTCAGCAGGCCGCCAATACCATTCTCTCAGTCGCAATACAGGGCAGTCAAAGTGCTCCGGCCAAGGCGGCGATCTACCGCCAGCTTATGGGTCTGGAATCCCGGCCATGGATTAGACGGCTCAATCCGGAGCCAACCGCCGGCGCGTGTTTGATGACGCTTGCCGGTCATGAGGGTGCGATAACGGCCGTGGCGGTCACACCTAACGGCGAGCGGTTGATTTCGGCCGGAGTCGATAATACTCTTCGCGTCTGGGATCTCCGCACCGGGAGTGCTATGGAGATTATTCGCGATTTCGTTGCGAGCGAGACCAGGCTGACACTGATCCCGGGATCCAGCCTTGTGGCAGTGACCGGTTCTGGCGGCCGAATCGTGCTTTGGGATTACGAACACCTGCAACCAGCCGGCGAGCTGGCTGCTCCAGGATATAAGGCATCGTCCCTCGCCGTCGATGCAAGTGGCCGTTACCTCGCCGCCGGAGCATCAACGCTTCCAGCCGCGACTCTGCAAGAGAAGGTCACCACCATACTCCTATACGATCTGCAAAGCGGCAAAGCTGTGGATTTCGGGAGCTTCACGGCACCTGTGAACGCGCTGGCTCTCAGCCGGGGTGCGCGTCTGCTGATCGCTGGGTCAGGTTCAGCGTTGCAGACCATAGATACAAACAACCGGGCGGTCACAGGCACTGCACATACGAGCGGCGAATACATTTCATGGCTGCGTTTTGCCCCAGATGAATGCACGGTTGTGGCGAGTTCATGGGGCGGCGATATCCAGTTCTGGAAGTGCGAGCCTTGGCAGGTGGAGCGGACTATACACAGCCGGCAAGGAGTCGTGCAGGATCTAACGTTTTCACCGAATGGTTCAGAATTGGCCGGCGCCGGAATCGAAGGATCGATCATCATCTGGGATTTGATCCGCGGGGAGATGCAAACCATCTTGCGTGGGCACATTGGGCCGGTCTCTTGCGTTGCCTTCACTCCGGATGGGGCGCGTCTCGTTTCCGGCTGCGCTGATGGGATGATCCGCGTGTGGGATCCCAACTTCGATCGCGACTTTATCGAACATGCGCGTAAACAGCTGAGGGAAAAGTATGGGACTGCGGCCGATGATCGCGATCCCGTTCGCTCTGCTGCCTTGTTCGAAGGATTACTTTACCTCATGTCCGGGAGCAGAAAGCATTTTAATAGTGTGACCTGTGTCGAGATGGGGCGTTCGGGGCAACGAGCGGTCACGGGCAGCCTGGACGATACCGTGCGGAGTTGGAAAATCGAGAAAGGAACCACCGAACTTGTATTCGAAGGCCATAAACATGGCCTCTCATCCCTGGCCCTGAGCTCTGATGAACGCCGCATTGCTGCGGCGGACCGATCGGCGACCATCAAGATCTGGGATATGCTCGAAGGAGTGGAACTGGCAAGCCGCACCATTGCCGCAACGGAACACGGTAAGGCTCCCGCCCATGATCTGGCTGCTCAGCTACTCTTTGAACTGCAACGCCCGACGATTGCACCGCTCCGTTTCGTGAATCACGATCAGATACTGGTTTCGGCCGACAGTTTGGATTCGATCATCAAAGCGTGGGATGCGACTACACTCAAGCCGTTGTTCAAGCTTGCCGGACATCAAGCCCGGGTGCGGCAGTTCCTCTGTACAGCAGATGGCCGGAATCTGGTTTCTTCCGGGGATGATGGCCAGGTCATCTTGTGGGAAATTGCTAGCGGACGATTGCTTGTGCGTGGCGGTCCCGGTGCCGCAAGAAATAGTGCGAATCCATTATCTGCAATCAGCCTGGCCGGGAATGGGACAATTGTCTGCGCATGGCCGGATGGTTCCCTCCGGTTGCTCGATCCGGCGAGACTCGCCGAAATCGACATCATCGGGGCTCGTGATGGACATATTGCGGCCGTGTCGGCATCTGGCGATATCGCAGCCGTGGTGCGCAACATTCCGGATGGCACAGTTGTAGAAATTTTACAACTATCCCGTCGGTCGCTCTTGTTTTCTATACGATCTAAATCTAAGAATGTCCGCGTCATGTGCTGCAATGAGGGGCAACGAATTATCATGGGCGGCGTTGAGAGATCCCTGGTGATTCGCGATATTGGCGTCCCTCCAGCCATGTGGCGTTTCCCTCTGCCGGTGAGCTGTTTTGACCAGGCTGGCAATTACATCACCGCCGGTACGGAGATCGGTGACGTATTCCTCCTCGAATTAAAAAAATGAGAACTCTAAGGTGTTGAGTGAGCAGGGAAGCTTCTGTCAATGAGTCCATTCACAATTACTGACTCGGTGCTTCTGCCGTAAATTATGGAACGGCGATTGGGTGTGTTAATACAGGAGAACAACCTGCATGCGGAAGCGCAGCAATCGGGGCGCCACTTCATCCGGCTTGATGCCAGCATTCTGCCAAGCGGAGTCGTTTACTGCCGCACAATGAAGGGAACCGACACCTTGCAGATGCGCAAAATACTTTTGGTGCGCTAATGGAAAAGCTCACACCGGCAGAGCGTCATTTCGAGCGGGGTCGCCATACAGTGGGACTTTTTATCGGCCCGTTGGCTGCCCTGCTGCTGATGCTCTGGCCTATACCGCAGTTGAGCCCGGCTGCCCACAAGCTCGCGGGGATCATCGGATGGATCGTGATCTGGTGGATCACCGAGCCCATCCCCATTCCCATGAGCGCCTTGCTCGGCGCTGTTTTGTGCGTATTGTTCGGGATCGCTCCGGCCAGGCAGGTTTTCGCCCCCTTTGCCGATCCGACGATTTATCTGTTTCTCGGCAGTTTCATTCTGGCAGAAGGGATGTCGGTGCACGGGCTGCATAAACGTATCGCCTGGAGCCTGATGTCGATGCGTTGGGTCGGTAACAGTCCAGCGCGCATCCTGCTGGTTTATGGCGCAGCGGCCGCTGCGATATCGATGTGGATCAGTAACACAGCCACAACGGCTATGATGCTGCCAATCGGTCTGGGCATCGTCAGCGCCCTGGATGAGCAACAACCTCAGCCCCGTTTCAGCACCGGAATGTTGCTGATGGCGGCCTATGCTGCATCGGCTGGAGGCATTGGTACACCAGTTGGGACTCCTCCTAATCTAATCGGTCTGGCTATGATTGAAAAGTTTGCCGGGATCAGGATCTCGTTCTTCCAGTGGATGCTTTTTGCAATCCCGCTGTTGATTTGCATGTACGCCCTGCTCTTTGCCCTGCTCTATCTGCTGCACCGTCCGCACCGGCCCGCTGCGGGCAATCTCCAATTCACCCGCTTTAAAAAAGAAATCCGCCCCCTCTCCCGCGGCGAGTTCAACGCGCTGTGGGCCTTTCTCGTCACCGTGCTGCTCTGGATCATGCCCGGGATTATAACTCTCCTCCAGGGAGCGGATTCACCTCTGGCTAAAAGCATCAACGATCGACTGCCCGAGGCAGCTGCAGTCCTTATTGGCGCTGGCCTTCTCTTTGTTTTGCCCATAGATTGGCCGAAGCGGAAATTCACGCTCACCTGGAAACAAGCAACCCGGATAGACTGGGGCACCCTGGTGCTTTTCGGCGGCGGCATCGCGTTAGGGCAGCTGATGTTCGAAACCAAGCTGGCCGAAGCGGTCGGCAAGGAATTACTGTCGTGGAGCGGGGCCAGTTCCACTTGGGGAGTGACCCTGGCGGCCATTTACATCGCTATCATGGTCAGCGAAACCACCTCCAATACCGCGGCCGCCAACATGGTCGTCCCTGTCATGCTCTCCCTGTGCCTGACGGCTCATATCAATCCTGTTCCACCTGCGCTCGGTGCGACCCTGGCGGCGAGTTGGGGCTTCATGCTGCCGGTCTCCACACCGCCGAACGCCATCGTTTATGGATCCGGCCTGGTGCCAATCACCAAAATGATACGGGCAGGGATCCTCTTCGACCTTCTCGGGGGAATTCTGATTTGGCTGGGCTTGCGGGTCTTGCTGCCTCTGGTTGGATTGGCGTAACTCAAGCCTTAGGTGTCCGCAATCCAAGACCGATCACCACTGCGATGATGACTGGTGTCACCGCCCTTATGATCAGATATTCAATCAATCCTGCCTATTGAGGATGTGAGGGATATCGGGAGACGATCAGCCAGCCAGCGAGACCAATCCAGATAAGGTTGCAGATCAACAAAGTAATTTTCAAGCTGCGGGCGGGGGAAAAGAAGAACCGAATCACCACGACATTGAGTATCGGCATATGGAAGGAGAACAGTGCGATGCCAATGTCAGCTCCCGCTGGTAATCCATCCGTCACCACGACCATGCAAAAGAAGAGCCACAAGATGACGTTGCGATGAGGGCAAGAATCTTAATAATATACCTCTATTCGTTTGAATAACCGCCTTGATTTTACCTCCCGCCGCAAAGATTCCAAAACAGCTCAAAGGAAAAACCGCTGCGTTGTGCGGAATCAGCGGAGTTGATGTGCATTCTGTCGGCCTGGTCTGTCCCCGAAAATTGCGACATACGTTAAGCCGCATGGTTTGAGATTTCGAACTGTGATGGTACTGCATCGTTGATGGTTGAATGAATTCTTTGACGATTGCAATAGATCCCGAGCTGCTGAACCAGGCCATTGTGCGGCGGCCTCGCTGCTAATCATTGGGATCGTTGACCGTCACGGAAAGGCCGGCCTCGGGTTTGACGTAAAGGAGTATGAGGCGGCAGGACAGCTCCCCCCTCTTGACAAAGGTGACCGCCTCAGCGGCCGCCGGGATGAGTATGGTCTCGAGATACGGCAGCGAGGTGACGCGGCCGTTGGCAGAATGGACCTCCACTCTTTCACCCTCGACGAGTTTGATCGGCCGCGGCTTGCCTTCCAGGACCCGCCGCAGGAAGACAGCTTAAATCCGGCGGCCTGTTGGGTGGTAGAAATACCTGCAAATTAGCAGAAGGCCTGAATGGCGATTTTTCCCCTTGAAAAGAGGCAGAGCTATTGACACATTGCGATATCAGATCGGAAAGGTCTTGTAATAGTATAATGTGGCTTTATTGCGACTTGTCAGTCACTCTTTGTTGGATCAGTATGGGTGATATTTATATCGACCTGACTGTTCTCAATGTTAACGATCCGGAGATGCACCAGGAAGATGCATTATTGGTAGACACCGGAGCGTCACGCGCATGGCTGCCCGAGGATATCGTCCACCGGCTGGGCATTCTGCGCGAGGGGACCATCTCCGTCGAACGGGCGGATTCATGCCCGTGTGAGCTGGCCTATGGCTTTTGCCTTTTCGATTTCGGCGGTGAGAGGGTCGCCGGCAATATTATCTTCGGCCCTGCCGGCTCCGAGCCCATAGTCGGAACGCACGTTCTCCAGGATTTCCGGCTGAGCATGGATCAGGAACATCACCGTATCATCCGCAGTCGCGCCTTGCGCGCTAAAATCGTCTCAGTTGCAGTTCCGCCTCTTCTGTCATCACAGCTCATTCCTTCGATTTTGGCCTGGCAGCTGCCACCAGAGCGTCATGATCTGCAGGCCTTTCACACGGCTGCCTCACCTCCGTATTCGGACGCTCGAATTATACCCTTCTCACTCCACCATCACCATCTTGCGCACCAGGCGCTGGCCTTCCACCTCGAGCACGGCAAAATAGAGGCCGGAAGCCAGGAGCCTTCCCGCCGCGTCGCGGCCGTCCCAGCGGATCGCCTGCGCGCCGGCCGGCTGCCGGCCGCTGACCAGCAAGGCGACCTCCTGTCCGAGGTGATTGCAAATCGTCATCCGAACCGCCGCCGCTCGAGCCAGGGTAAAGTGGATCAGCGTTGAATTGTTAAAGGGATTGGGATAGCTGGCCATGAGCCTGGCCGTGTGCGGCCGGGCCTCCTCGTTTCGTTCATGCACGCCGGTCGCGCCGCGGACCACAAAGCCGGTGCGGCCGTCGAGGCGGGTGACGTTTCCCATTGGATCCTGAATTTTGCCCTGGGCGTTGAGCCAGTAATGGCCGGGCAGCAGCGCCGCGGTGATGATCTGCGCCCCCCAGCCGCCACCTTTGGGGGTGATACTAGTGATGGGCGACTGATCGCCATTTGGGGCGATGAGCCAGAGGGTTGGCGCTGCGGTCAGGGCGCTACCCGCCGAGGCGATGAAGAGGCTCTGCTCCTCGCCAGCCAGGAGGGTATCCCGGCCGGTCTCCAAGATCAGCGCCTCCAGCCCTATTTTATCGAGCTCATAGAACTGCGGAACAAGGGAGTGCGGTGTGTTGGTGACAAAACTGCTGGTCCACGGCGGTGGCGCCGGTGCTGATCCTTTTTGCAGCATCTCACGCCACGCCTCATCGGTGAGGCGGTCGCTCATCGGGTGCTCGAACTCGTACCAGGAAAAGCCGGCGCCACGGGTGATCACCAGCAGGCCTTCGATCCGGCAGACGACATAGAGGGTGAAGGGATAACCGACACCCTCCTCGAGGCAATTGCCGCTGTTGAAATCGCTGTGGACGTCGGCGATGACCGGCATATTGTGGTCGTGCATCGGTCCCGGTCCGGTCACCTCGCCGGTTTCACTGAATTCGGCCAGTTTTTCCAGCGCCAGCCCGAATTCGACGATGGCACGGTACTCGGCAAAGCTGAGGGACTCGCCGAGCAGCTCCTTTTCGGAGATGGTTTTAAACTGCAGGCAGAGCGCGGAAAAATCGCTGAGATGCAGCTTGTACTTCGCCGTGAGCAGTCCGCGGTTCTCCAGCCCGGTCATGAGAAACTGCGCCAGTGAGGCCATGCGGCCATAGAAATGGGGATTGGGTTCGACATAGCCGCGCTGCAGCAGATTTTTTTCGGCAATGCCCCTCTCGGTGCCGCTCTGCTTGGCATAGAGGATGGTGTCGTGGCGCAGCTCGGCCCAGGAGCCGAGGGCGGCGAAGAGCTCCTTATCCTCCCAGGCCGGATTCTGCATGAAAGGGGGATAACCGGCGCCCTTGGGAAAGAGCAGCGGCATCAGGCTGTAAAGCCAGTTCCAGTAGAGGTTTTGCGCCCATGCGGTATCGGGAAGGCCGGCGAACTCGGCGCACAGCTCATCCAGCCGTTTTTTATAGTCGGAGTTGGCCATTTCGCCCATGGCCTGCAGATGGGCCCGGGCGCGCGGCGAGCCCAGAACCGTCATCACATCAAATCCTTTGGGCATGAAACGGCCGGGGATATTGCTGTAAACCAGCTGATCGAACACATAGGAGTCGGGGATGAAGCGTTGTCCCATGAAACGGAAGCCTTGCGGTTGTCCCGGATATTTTATCAACGGGCCCGGCAGAGCCATGGCCGCCTGCATGAATTGGTCATAAGCCGGAGCAAGCCGGATTGTATTGATCTCCATTTCCGCAAATTTATCGCCCCAGGCCTGGCCGATGAGATCATTATAGGTAGAGGGGGTAGTGTCGTCGGATTTGCCGACGAAAAAGACGGTGGGTGAGTAGATGCGCTCCCAGACAGACAGGGCCGACTGGCCGGTGATCTCGAGCTGCTGCAGCGCCTGCAACAGGAGCAGGGCGCTGAGCGTGGCGCTGCGGTTCACTTCCGCGGTGAGCCGGGGGTCTGCGGCGAAGGTCATGCGGCCGAGCCACATCATCGCCTGAAAATAGCGGCGCAGCGAGTCACTGCGGGTATAGTGGCCGCGGACGATGTACTGGGTATAGTCTTCTTCATAACCAAAGATGGGCGAATTCTCCGGCTTGAGATGCGCGGCGATCAGCGGCAGCTCCAGCTGCCACCTGCCGCCGTTGATGCCGGGATCATAGTTCGGCTCGAGCAGTTTTTTGGCGACAATCAGATAGTCGATGGTGCGCATCAGCGCCGCCCGCGTCGAGTCGTCGCTCAGCGCCGGATAGTGCCGGTGCAGGGTGATATCGAGCAGTCCGGTAAGGAGGCGGTCGAGATCGCCGTAAAAATGATCGAGTTCGATCTCCATCAGCATGCGGTCGAAGACGAGGTGAAAGGTATGGAGGAGGGCGTCGGTGGTGACGAAGATGGGGATGTTTTGTTCCCGCGCCTCGTTATAACTGTCATAGATCTCGCGGTATCCCGAGCCGTTATCATGGGGCGTGACAAAAAAGCCCTGGTTGACGAGGAGACTGCTCTCTTGGGCAGTGAAAGAGAAATCGGCCTTGTTGACGACGTTGCTGAGATCCGGTGCAACCGTCCAGGCTGGCGCCGCCGGCGTGATGGTGACCGGGTAGGGGATATAGGTGCCGAATTCAGTCGCCACCGGACGGCTGATTTCGGCGATCATTTGGGCCGGAAGGGAAGCGGCGCCCGCTAGGAGCAGCAGCGCCATCATGCCCAGCCAATGCCATCTCTTCATGGGGCCTCCATTAAAATGCATATCCAATCATCAATCATGCTGCAAAGGGCGTGCCTGCACCTTGTAGGCGGTTAAAGCTATGTAAATAAATTAATCGTGATCCTTGCTGCCCAGCTGATGCGGCGCCTGTATCATCAGTTTTCCGACAGCAGGCTCGAAATTTCCGTCATTTCCCATATAGGCCGGTTTCGCGGCTCGCCTGTAAAAAAAAGCAATATAATCAAGAAGTGCCTGCCGTAAGAGGGCTTGAGCGGTCAGCACCGAAGTCTCATCGGTACTCAGACTGGCAAATGGTAACACGGCAAGACGTTTCGGGACGCTTGCAGGGATTTGACCAGGAGAATTAGAAAAAATCGTCGCCAAAAAGTTAAAGATTGAGGCGAACAAAAACTTCGCTTTCATATTGATAACCTCTATCAAAAAAATATTGAATAAAATTGGAGATTTACAATATCATGATGCATCCGTTAGACAGATTTTGGATTTGAACAAGAGACCTCTTTATCAGAACAAGCATGCGGTATTCAACCAATCAATCTTTATAAAAATCATTGCTTTTTTTCCATTTCTGTTTTCGGCAAATGCAAATCCAATAATCTTAGACGTTCCTGACTATCCGGGGAAATATCCATTGGCTTAATCGAGCGCCCGCTTCGGTCACCCTTAAACTGCGCTTTATCCTCCATCCTTTGGGAGAGTTGTCGAAACGTCAAGCCACGAACGCTACGGTAGTAAGATTTCACATCGATGAGATCGCTTTTCAACTTTTCACCTGCATTTTTCTCAATTTCCTGCAACAAGTGATCAATGACGGCTTCCAGGTCAACAGGTATGACCGGCGCTTCGACGCGGAACAATTCATTTTGTGATTTGTTGTTCGCCAGAGCATGGCCGATACGGGCAAAGTGGTCGAGCACCTTCAAGGCTTCTTCTTTCAGTGCCATATTTTGCAGAAAGATGAAGGCTAATTCCGGGCTGTGTCGATAATACAACTGGGCCAATTGTCTGCCGCCGTCATATGATTTGAGTCCCAGATCGCGGAATTTTTTCAATCCGTCAAAGATTTCACCCCGACCGGCCATATCGCCGGTGACGATGCGGGTTGCCACGCACAGTATGATCGGATCCGCTAGAGCCATCCAATTATACTGACAGGCCTGCAGCGCCTCATTCCATTCCAGACTGCCGAGTTCGCCGGTCAGACTGTTATAGAATTCGAGAAAATTATTATGATAAGAACCCCACAGTGTATTATGCATCATAAGATCCAATGTTACGCGATAGGACGAGTTAGCGTCGCTGCGGTCAGAGCGGCCGATGTCCGTGTCACCGCCGTTGTTGTCATTGTGGCTATCTAGCATATCGTTGATGGCAGCGGCGACCCGCCCTTCATTCAAATATCCCGAACGGTTGCTTGATGAGTAGTACTCGATGCTTTCGCCGCCGGTATCCAATTGCAGGGTGCCGGTCGGATATTCACCGGCCGATTCCGTGGTTCCTTCGTGCCAATCATAGATGCCGTCCGGCCATAAGGAAAGCATCCACCCGGTGCCCCAACCTTCGCTCCACGCCAATCCCTCATTCTGCGTCACCTGAGTGAAATCGTGGTAGCCTCCAGGGCTGGGACTGTTTTCGCCATAGGCATAGTACATGATGGCATGGCCGTATTCGTGCAAATATATATCCGGTCCGTCCGTATAACCTTGCTCGTAATCGATCTCTTCCCAATATCGATCCCAATGAGTGCCGTTCTCCGGAAAGCAAGTATCGACGAATCCCGGATCCTGTTTGCCGGTCTTGACAGCATGATTCCATGCACGGACCTCAAATCCCCAAACAATCATGGGTCCCATATCACCGGATCCGGTTTCCGTACCGAAATCCAAAATCGTACCATCGTCCAGATCATCGTGTGTCGCTGATTCATAGGTATAGGTCACATCCGGCCACGGACCGCAGTCCTGAATCCGCATACGGCTGTTTTCCAATTTAAAGGTGTAGTAAATATCGCGCCCGTCTGCGCCAATGCCGTCATCATTATCGCAGGAAAAACTCCAATCGCCATTGTAATTGGTCAGCACGGTTCCGAGATGTTCATCCAGTCCCCAGTCGCTGTCATAAATATCGATGCTGACAATCGGTAAAGGCCGCTGCGTGCCCTCAAAATCGGTATAGACCACGCGACCCTTAATGGTCAATGGATCGGTTTTTTTCCGCTCCGTAGAATGGGAGCGATAGTACGGCCGCAAGGCATCGGCAGGTCCAACAGGATCAACCAACAACTGCTGTTCGGTTGAGAAAGGTGATATGACTTGGCGGTCGTCTATCTTTCTTGTAGTATCCCATAATAATCGGATATCCGGGTTATCGGGCTCGCGTCGACGTTGTTCTTCAAACCTGAGATAGCGATCTTGGTGGCGCTTGGTTTGATATTGTTTAGGCGTCATAAACAACAGGGTGCCGTCACTTCCCTTTATCAAATAGCGGATTTGACGATCGATGGCTCCATCGCCGTCGACCGGTCCGATCCAGAATTCCACCTCCAAATCGGCTTTATCGGCCATGAATAACGGCAAAGGAATCGCTACAGTCAGCGTATCTTTGCTGTAACTGATCCGCCGCTCGAACAGTCGCTCAGCTTTTGTTCGTTGCGTCGGATCAATCGGCTGCATGGTCACGCGCAGCAGCAGACCTCGATCGAATTTTTTTAAGGCTTTTTCATCAAGATGAGGCAGAAAAAATACCATGACCTGCACAGGAAACTCACGGTCAATCGCTCTTAGGATGACAGGCTTTTCTAGTCCCATCGATATTTGGACCTGTACAGGCGGAGCTGGAACCGTTGCCCACAGAAAATAAATCGGCACAAAAAGAGCACAAAGCATCAGAAGCGAGACGAGCTGGAAAAGAGATCTTGGATACATAACGACCTCCTTGTGTAACTGGCTTTAGAGTCATTGAGTTATAAAAGTAAACTTAAAATGGAGAATTTTTTAAACTCAGAAGATTAAATCCGTAATTTTGTGTAAAAAGAGCTTGTAAATAAAAAGAGTCATGC